>Ga0208968_1000023_pt1 | contig 182304 bp, 174 predicted proteins | sample RifOxyA3_FD_184031 | JGI IMG/M metagenome (GOLD analysis project Ga0208968, IMG submission 184031) | Groundwater microbial communities from Rifle, Colorado - Rifle Oxygen_injection A3 (SPAdes) | ecosystem: Environmental > Aquatic > Deep subsurface > Groundwater | place: Rifle, Colorado, United...
TAACTCAAATTGTTTTCAACATAACATCTAAATCCAATTTTAAATTCCATTTTGAGACTCTCATCCATTCACGCCCTTAAGTTGACAGCATTACTCCCCGAAGGGGAGAGCTCTACGTTTTCTAAATTTTACATTGATTAGAAATTTTTTACAAATCATTTACTTTTTTATGATGATCAAAAACATATTCATTTCCGATCCACCCACCCTTCCCTTTGGCCTGCCACTTAACGAAGCTATAGCCACAAGTGGGAAGGGACGGGGTTAGGCTTTTTATTCAAATTTCTTTTTTGCTAAAACTAATGCACCAATTGTCGCTGCTAACAATAAAAATCCAGCAGCTTCAACAGGCAGAATATATTTTGAAAATAATTCCATTCCGATTGTCTCGATTGTTCCAGCTTTAATGCTCGCATCCATACTACCTGAATCAGTTGTGCTCGACATAAAGATAATGTAAACTAATTGTACAAAAACAATAAATGCTACTACGTATGCTAAAATTTTTAATCTTGGATTTATAGCTAATAGTTTTTCCTTTTCCGGACGCAAAAGCATAATAACAAATAAAAAGAGAACCATTATTGCTCCGGCATAAACTATCACTTGAGCAACTGCAATAAATTGTGCATGAAGAAGCAGATATAATCCGGATAATGCTGCGAAGTTAAGTATTAGAAATAACGCGCTGATGATAGGATTCGACCTTGTAATCATCAAGACCGATGAAACTGCACAGATAGCAGCAAAAACTATGAATAAAATAAACTCTAAGGACATCTATAAACTTTAATTATATTTTTTAATTTGATATTATATTGATCAATAACGGTGTTGCCAAAGATTAAGTCGATGGTGCGAAAACTGATTTTCATACGCACCTAAGGCCAGTTCATTAATTAGTAGAACTGAGTTGGACAAGCTCGCTGAACGAAACCGACCAAGTCAAAAAATTTGAAAACTGCCATGGATATAAGGTTGTCTTCTTGAATCGCATGTTATACTGCTGACAATAATTATTAATACAAAATATCATTACAGCAATTATATTTTTTCTTTTGAATATCTAAAGTTGCATCAATTGTTTTAATTGAGTTTTTCAATATTTTGTATTCGTGATTGTTAAAATTGATTCTACCGCTTTCAAATAATAAACTCTTTATTAGCTTCATACAATCTAGTCCAACTCTAATTATATTAATTTTGCTTAAAGAAACTCCTGCAGGAATAAAATGAAGAAAAAGGTTACGATAATTATGTATTTGTTTCAAACTCCAATCTAAAGTAGAATTAGGGGGAAATTTATCAACAAGATTAAACTTTTCGTAATTTTTTTTTAATTGCCTGAACAATTGGGGAAGGGATTTAATTTTATACTTCGGTAAAGGTTTGTTTTCCCAATACGCTTTTAACCATTTTTTAGAATCCTTCTCTTCCATTATCGGAATGTTGTTAATTGATCTTAAGCTCATTACGATTATATTTTGAACTGCATTATGCAAAGCAATAATAAACCATTTCCAATAATCTAAATCACTATCGAAATTCTTTGATAAATCAGAAGTAAATTTGATAGTAGAAACCGTTTCAGAAGCAATGTTTATTCTAATCCAATTGTTGCCATTCATAAAATAAAATTTCCAAATACAAATTATATATAACTTATATAAAAATCCGGTATAATACTGTTGTCGCTAACAGGTAGCCCAGTTTACCTACCAAAGGTAGGAACAATAAAACCGAATAATGGTAATAACTTTTTATTTATCAATTATATTTCTTAGGACAATCTACCTTAAGAGCCATTAAGTATTACAAACCAAGCATGAATATTGGAACAATACCGTATTTAAAACGCTGTTCATGTTGAGCGTTGCGTTATATGTGTCTTGAATATTTAATCTTGCCAACTTGTTAATTTCCCATTTTCAAAGTACAAATAATTACTACCATAAATCCATTGTTCATGCTTTCCCCAAGAACCAATAGTTCTTTTAATATCATCTGGTTTTCCCCAAGAAAGGATTGCTTGCTCAGAAGTCATACCAACAGCAATTTTTCTTTCTTTAACCATATTTTGAATTTTCTTGCTAAACTTTGAAATAAGATTTTTTTCTGATAACATCTCAAATTGAACGTAACCTTTTTGACCATTTTCTTTTTCGACTAGTACATAAAATGAAGAGATGCCTTTACCCTCTCCGAATATTTTGGGGACAACTTTTAAAACTTTTACTTTTTCAAAATTACCTACTGGTATTTTTCCGTTAAAAACATCCTTGTCATCATAATCCATAAGTTCAATATCCCAATGATATTTATTAACAAGGTATACATTCTTATTTATCCAGCTATTTGCCATTTCAAAATCTTCAACGAAATAAAAATCATCCATCGAATGATACTTCCCTTTTCGTATATCATATTCATCGTCATTATAAGTTGAAAAAACAGTCTCTCCACTATCAAGTTTTATTTCATAAAAATCGGAAAATCCATTAGTTCTCTCCCCGATTATTTTACCTTTTTTGCCAACATATTCATTATATGAAACACCATTTCTAATTCCAGAAATATTTTTCGTGACATTTGAATAACCATAGGATGAGAGTGCTTTATTCTTTTGCACAAATATTACTTCTTGTGATAAATTAATCTCCGCATTGATAAATAATAAAAGTGCTATAAGTATTATTGTTTTCATTTGGTTTTTATTCCAATTTACTTTTTAATGTAAGCATAGAACTCATAGATATACTTTACACGGTTTGTTAATTGGGAACATATACCTTCCAATTGAAAGTATTCTTTTCATAAATACAACTATGGCGTATTACGATAAATCATCCTCGCGAATGGAATAGTTTCTCTCACATGTTCGAGTCCGCAAATCCATCCAACAGTTCTCTCTAATCCTAACCCAAAGCCTGCATGAGGCACAGAACCAAATCTCCTTAAATCCAAATACCATTCAAAAGCGGATTGATAATTGGCTTTAGCCACATTTAATACACCCATACCATTATTTATCAAATTCGTCTGCTTCAACATCAACTACCTTTTTCATAGCTTTTACAAATTTACTTTTACTCGCCCGTTTTGCTCGCATTTCAATGTACTCCTCAGTCATTAAGGCGGATACTTTTTCTGCTAAAGCTGATGACACTAATTGATTGATAGAGGTATTTTCTTTTTTAGCTAAATGACGCGCTTTTTTATGTAATGATTCTGGTAGTCTTAAGCTGATTGTGCTCATTTTATTTCTCCAATTATTTTCAAAAACTCTTTAGGAGTTTTTACTTGTAAATTAAACTTATCTACTCCAATAAAATCTTTTTTATTAAAACTAATTATATAGTCACTTTCAGATTCAACTGCTAACTCTAAGACCATATCATCTTTAGGATTCTTCAGAAATGGACGCCATAGATAAAATATTTTTCTTTGTTCTGATGTTAAACAGATGTAATCAATAATCGCATCAATTTCCGATTTGGTTAATTTAATTTTCGATTTATTTCTTTTAGCTGCATCTTCATACTCAAGAATAAGTGGAACAGAAATGGAAACTGTGAATCTTTTATCATCAATTAACGACAGCAAATCAAATGAAAAACCATTTCGCGATTTCAATGCTGAAACGATAACATTCGTGTCAATTACTATTCTAAATATTTTCATAAGGTATTATATTCAATACCACATTAAAAAACAATATGTTCTTTATTAACTCAAGTGATCCGTCTATTCTTGTAAACCGTTGAAACGGTTCATCATCCTTTAAATTTTCCTATTCTCAGCGGGATTAATCCCGCTGAGAACGAGATCCAAAACATAATTTAATAACCTTTTTAACGGTTTTTTTAAAGCGCTCAACTTGAATTATTATTTGGGAGTCAACTTATACATATAGCTCGCATGTTCTTTTGAACATATATAACTACGGCGTATTACGATAAATCATTCTTGCGAAAGGAATTGTTTCTCTCAAATGCTCGAGTCCGCAAATCCATCCTACTGTTCTTTCTAATCCTAATCCAAAACCCGCATGAGGAACAGAACCATATCTTCTTAAATCCAAATACCATTCAAAAGCTTGTTGTGGAAGATTCTGTTCTTTAATTCTTGCCTGTAAAACTTCGAGATTATCTTCTCTTTGGCTGCCGCCAATTATTTCGCCGTAACCTTCAGGAGCTAAAACATCGACTGCAAGCGCTAGCTTATCATTATTTGGATCACGCTTCATGTAGAATGCTTTCACTTCAGCAGGATAACGATGAACCATCACAGGTTTATCGAATTGATTTGATATAACTGTTTCATCAGTTCCACCGAGGTCATTCCCCCACTGAAAATCGATTCCATTCCTTTTTAGGATTTCAACCGCTTCATCATAACTTATTCTTGGCAGAGGTCTTTTAACGTTTGCCAATTTAGTCGTATCACGTTCGAGAGCTATTAACTCTTCTTGCTTTTCCTTTAAAATGGTTTGAACAATGCACTCCAAAAATTCTTCAGCAAGATCCATATCGTCATTCAAATCAGCAAAAGCGACTTCCGGTTCAACCATCCAGAATTCTGTTAAGTGTCTTCTGGTTTTTGATTTTTCTGCACGGAAAGTTGGACCAAAAGTATAAACCTTCCCTAATGCCATTGCGCCAGCTTCGGCGTAAAGTTGTCCCGACTGAGTGAGATATGCTTTACCCAAATCAAAATACTCAGTTTCAAATAAAGTAGATGTGCCTTCGCAAGCGGCGGGAGTAAGAATTGGAGGATCCATTAAAGTAAAACCGCGGTCGTCAAAAAAATCACGGATAGCTTTCACAATTCTATGTCTAATTCTCATAATTGCTATCTGTTTGCTCGATCGCAGCCAGAGATGACGGTTATCCATTAGAAACTCTACACCATGTTCTTTAGGAGTAATTGGATAATCATGAGCTTCACCGATCACTTTTAAATCGCTGGCATCAAGTTCATAGCCTCCTACAGCACGAGGTTCACCTTTCACTTTGCCTTTAACTTCGATGGATGATTCCTGTCCGAGACGGTCAGCTAGATTAAAAACTTCTTCAGAAATATTTCCTTTGAAATAAACGCATTGAAGCAGTCCAGTTCCATCGCGTAAAATTATAAACTTGATTTTCCCGCTTGATCTTTTGTTGAATATCCAACCTTTTAAGGAAACTTCCTCACCGACGTGATTTGAGAGATCTTTGATGTATGTTTTCTGCATTCAGATGACGACGTTTGAAAAATTGCTTGCCAAATATAAAAATAGGGGTATAGAATTCAAAGAATATGATAAATTAAGCCCGTTATCTAATTCAAAAAATCCTTGACTAGTTTTTTAACATATTTTTTAATAAGTATAAAATGAACTGCAAGAACTTATTTAGTAAATTATAAGTTTACAATTTTTTAGTGATTATGAAATTTAGTGATGCATTAATGATGGTAAAATGAATATGTATTTAGTAATTCTTCGAACTTTGGAAGTTTTTGTTCCAAATCATCCTTGCTTCTCGAAGTAATAACTACTACGCCAACCACAGTTGGCTCATTAATGTATGCAACAGCTTCATAGTTTGTGTACTGAAGTTTTGTATAAACAAATTTCTTAACTATTGCTATCTTATTCTCATTAATGACTAAGTCTGGTGATGAGATGACTTTAAGATCAGGGTTTCTAGATTTAAAGTAATAAATGTCATTATCGATCACTTTATCAATTGATTCATTTACTTTAACACTTTTATCAATCATGTTGACGTACATAACAGTTTTAGATTCAGCTTTGTTATCTCCAATAGGATAAATAAAACCACTTGAATCATCTTTCATCCAACCATCAGGTGGTCTAACTGTTATAAAATTATTCTCATAAGTATATTGTACGAAACCCTCATTTCTTAGTTGTTTTGATGTTTCTGGGGTTTGGTTATCTTTACCACTATCAAAGGAATATTGCGACCATTCATATTCACCTTTCGAAGTCATGTTCGTTTTAAAAAGCACACTATCCCTTAAATTAAAAATAAGATAATCATAACTATAAGCAATTATAATTGAAGCATAATTCACGGCACCTGGGTTAAAATCAATTTTTATTCCTGCTTTACTTAACGTTGCCTTTTCATGTGATTTGATCCTAGGAATAATTGACTGGTAATTAGGTCCATCATTATTGTGACTAGATCCAACTCTTTCAAAATTAATTCCGCGTGTATTTAAAGAAATGAAAAATTCATAGTCAATATTTTCTATAGGCAAATTAGAATGATTATTAAATTCAAATAAAGCGGAGAAAGGATCGATTGGATTCAACAATTTAAAGTAAGTTATTTGAACAGTTGGACGTAGAAGAAAATAAAGCGGTAGTAAAACGGTAATGAGACTTATAAATAATTTTTTATGATTTAAAAAAAATGAATGTATTTGTATAAGATATGATTTAATTTTTGTTTTAAAATCAAGTTCTTTTGGTGATAAAAGTACAGTAAAGTATTGTGCTCCTGTCAAAAAAATAATATTAGATTCTTTTAGGGTACTAGGTTTAGCACATTCAACTGCTGAATATTTGTCTAGTAAACCCATCGCTATTGTTGCAGCTTTTGGTGAAATAAAAACTTCATAACCTCCTTCATTTTGGTTGGCAAACACTGTTACTTCTTGTTTGTCAGTATTTAACCTTTTAAGATTATTAAATTCTCGTTTAAATTTATTTAGATTTTTTCTCTTATTCCTTTTATTTGGAATACTAAATTTATACCACGTCTCCATTTGATTATTTTACCTTAATTGAAAATCACTTTAGTCAATTTACGAATCCAACAAAGAATTTAAATTCTTTTTGAAGCTAATATTATTTAATCAACAATAGAAAATCTTAAAATAAAACGCCTCACTGTGTACTCTATTTGGAAGAAACTCTTTCAAACATTTGGCTTTTAATTGTGGTAATACTACTATTTCTTCTCCCAATGCCAATGCCATGGCTCAAATGCGACTCCAAACGGATTGTCTTTAGGATAGGACAGATAAAAATTAAATTGGTTTGCATTTTTCATCAACCAATCAAACTCAGGTAATGCTTCAAAATCTTTTGCAGATTGACCATCGCTAAAACCGTTCATTCCGTTTTCGCTCGTGAAGTCAATTGCATTGTTAATTGGATTTCCATGCTCGCTGAAACCGGGCATAGCAATCCACTTTACATTTTCCTTCAGAGAATAATCACTGCTTGAAGTTAAATAATAAAATACCAGATATGCCTGTCTTCCAGGTGACCGATAGCCGCTGTCAACGAATAACTGTTTACCAATATCTTTTTTCATCTTCTCCATCATCAAAAGATAATCGTTGTAAGAATGCTCCGGACAGTACTGAATTCCTGTTCCCCTATCGCCTACCTTAACCGATTCAACCATTATTAACTTTTCCGGTTTTTCCTTCGAGTATTTCGGACCTTTAAATCCCAAGTCTCTCGGATTTATTGCGAATATTCTTTCAGCAAAATTTCTTTCAAGAAAATTTAGCTGACTCATCAGAGTGTCGTAATCAACTATTGCCCCATCTGCTTTAGGGATATTGGAAAGATGTTTATGCCAGGAATCAAACACACTTTTTGCTATCCAACGATGCACGAAATTCAATCTCTCCAAGTTGATTTCGCCGTAGAACAAAACACCAAAAAGCAGGATAACCCCTACCAAAGAAGATGTAACCAGTAAAATTATTTTTTTCATACCGGAACTTATTTATGGTAGATAATGTTCTTGAGGAAGAATTTGCATCACAACAATAATTCTTACGATGTGAATTTAATCAAATTTTAATTTGGTGGCTTGGCATATCGATTGCTTTTAATCATTAAAACTTTTATGGTCGACCCCAGTTATGAAGAAGAAATTGATTTTACTAATGAAAATCTCATTTTTTAAAATTACTGATAAATTTTTTGTGCTCTCTTAAATCCTACCAGTACAAGTGAACAGAATACGTATTAAGTTTCCTTCCCATGTTTTACTTTTGCATAGGCTTTGTTTGGATTAATCTTTTTACCGCAAACCGGATGTCGGAGGGAATGATTATTGTTCTTCATTTTATAACCATATTACTTTAATTTGCATTAGTCCTTTTGTGAAAAGACAACTTGTGCGTCTTTTAATAATTTTGGGAAAGAATAAAAAAAGAAAGTATAAAACTGATAGACGAATTAAAAAATTTAAATTTATCTAAGATTTTTAATGAAATTACTTACTCATTCAGTATTTGACCTCGATTTAACACAGTCCATTTTTTTATTAGCAACCTTATTAGCTGCTATTGGACTTATTATCATTATTTATTCCAGAAACCGTGAATCAATTAAGAGCCGTTTGTTCATCCTTATTTTATTTTTAGTAATTGGTTATTTAATATCGCACGCATTTCATTTTTTAATAATGCATTCGGCAGATGTTACAATATTAGATAGGTCCTGTCATTCATTTCTATTAATGATTATAGTAACCGTCACATTTTTTACCTGGAATTTTCCGGTTCCCCATAGAATTGGTTTACTTCGAAGTCTCTTGATTATATTACCATCGGTTACATTATTGGGATTTTTGTGGAGCGGATATTTTATAGAAGAATCTCACGCACACAATCTTATATTTAACGTTAGTTATTCTTCAACTTATCCGATATTCCTCTTATGGTACGCTTTTCTGGTTGCCCTTAACTTTTATTGGTTATTTAAAAAGTATTATGGTGAATCTGACCCAACACAACATAAACAAATACTTTTATTATTTATTGGTTTAATAATTACAAATCTTGCCTCCTTTATCTTCGGTTTGTTTCTTCCCTGGTATCTTGGCTTCTATTATTTGGTAGAAATTAGTCCTCTTTCTTTTTTAGTTGGCGTCATTCTATTTACTACGGTTGCTGTAAACCGGTATGATATGTTCCAGTATTCGATGAAAAGAATTCACAGCTTTAGCATCTCGAAAAAAATCCTTTTAAGCTCTCTTATTCTTGTCCCCATAATAATCTTGTTGGTGCAGATTCCTTTGATCAGGTTTATTTTTCAACCTGAAAGTAACAGAGAGCTTTATAGATTTTTTGCAATAAGCGTATTTGGCGGGTTAATAGTAAGCATAAGTATCGCCTTTGTGATAGTAAAAATTATTTCAAATCCATTAAATAAACTGAAGAATAATGCTATCGAAATAGAAAAAGGCAACTATGGAACAAAGATTGATTTTTCATCAAGTGATGAATTTGGTGAATTGACAAAAGCTTTTAATCATATGTCGGAAACCCTACAAAATAATTCAGCCGAATTGAAGAAAAGGGAAAACAGAATTTCCCTTTTACTGAATGCCTTCGAAGAATCATCCGCTGCAATTGCAATAGTTGATGAAGAATTCAGAATTATCGAGGCTAATCCTCAGTTTTCAGAAATAGTTGGTAATGACAGAAGTGAAATATTAAACAAGAGTATAATGGCCGTTCAATTTAAAGATGATCTAAATGAATATTTTAATATGATTAAAAATGAACTTCAGTTGTATTCAAAGTTCAGAGGGGAACTAAATTGCGACGATAAAGTTCTTTTAATGTATGTTACTCCTTCTTCAACCGGTAATAAATTCAACGGGTTTTTATTTATTGAGGTCGATATAACCGAGCAAAAAAAACTGGAAGAGCAATTAGTTAAATCGGAAAAGCTTGCAGCTCTTGGTAAAATGGCTGCAGTGCTTGCACACGAAATAAAAACGCCTTTAACATCTATTAAAATGAATGCTGATATTATTGCAGAAGAATTGCAGTTAAATGAAGCTGAAAAAGAAAATCTGGCGATTATTCAAACTGAAATAAATAGATTAAATAATTTGGTTAAGGATGTTTTACAATTTTCCAGGCAAATGGAATTAGATTACTCGGTATTTAATCTATTCGAATTGATAGACAATATAAAATCTCAACTTCTTAATAAACTAAAAACTAAGAGCATTTCTTTTATTAATAATGTAGATAAAATTGAATTGAATGCAGATAAGCATAAATTGATGCAAGTATTCTTAAACTTAATTGATAATTCAATTGAAGCAGTAAACAACAATGGCAGAATAGAATTAACATCAGTTATGGACGAAGAACAAAATAATATTAAAATTTTGGTTATAGACAACGGTAATGGAATAAGCGCTGATACAAAAATTTTTGAACCATTTTTCACAACCAAATCTTCCGGTACCGGGCTGGGCTTATTAATAGCACAAAAAATTATTGAACAGCATAAAGGAACAATTCGGCTGGTATCATCCGAACCAGGAAGAACAATTTTTGAAATTATAATACCACTAATGTAGTTCCGGAAATAATGGTAAGAAGTAAATTGCAGAAGGAAGAGAATTTTGAGTGAAATAAAACCAAAAAACGAAGAAAATAAAATTTTAGTAATTGATGATGATAAATCAATACTAAAAACCCTTTCGAGCTATCTCAAAAAATTAAATTATGAAGTTTATTCGGCAGAGAATGGAATTGAAGGAATTGAAATCGCCAAAAAGGAAATTCCCGATTTAGTGATAACCGATATTAAAATGCCTGAAGCAGATGGCTTTGAAGTATTGGAAAGAATAAAAGAAATAGATAATCATATTCACGTTATAATGATTACCGCTTTTGATGATATGCATAGCACAGTTAAAGCAATGCAGCAAGGCGCCTATGATTATATTGAAAAACCACTCGAGATTGATAAACTAAAAATCACCATAAACCGTGCGCTCGAAAATAAAAGAATGAGCGAAAAGCTCTCTTCTTTTATTTCTGATGAAGCTGATAAGTACCAGTTAGAAAACACCTTAATTGGCAAAGCTCCTTCAATGAAAGAGGTTTATAAAAAAATTGGACAGACATCATCAAGCCGTGTTACTGTTCTTATTGAAGGTGAAAGCGGAACCGGAAAAGAATTGGTTGCAAGAGCAATTCACTACAGCGGAATTACAAAAGATAATCCTTTTATTCCGGTTAACTGCACGGCACTAACCGAATCTTTATTAGAAAGCGAATTATTCGGTCATGTTAAAGGTTCTTTCACCGGTTCAATAAGAGATAAAAAAGGAAAGTTTGAGTTAGCAGAAAAAGGGACAATTTTTCTCGATGAAATTTCCGAAATATCTCCCAACCTTCAAGTACAATTACTTAGGGTATTGCAGCAGAAAGAATTTGAACGTGTGGGAGGTGAAACTTTAATCCCTATGAAAGCAAGAATTATTGCCGCTACGAATAAAGATTTACACCAGCTTGTCCAGGAAGGAAAATTTAGGGAAGATTTATATTTCCGGTTAAAAGTAGTATCAATTAATCTACCTCCTCTTCGCAAACGATTAGAGGACATACCGCTATTAGTAAGTCATTTTCTCATAAAAATTAATAAAGAACTTCACAAAAATGTTACTAAAGTTCCGGCTGATGTAATGGAAATGCTGAAAAACCATTACTGGGTTGGTAATGTTAGGGAATTAGAAAATACTTTGTTGCAAGCTGTAGTCCTTTCCAGCGATGATATTTTAAATAAAGAAAATGTGCTTCTAAGAAAACCGGAACCTGGTGAAATAAAAGAAGAAGTGGTTAAATTTATAACGCTGGCAGAAAATGAACGAAATCATATAAAATGTATTCTTGACGCTGTTCAATGGGATAAGAATAAAGCGCATAAAATTCTCGGTATATCATTGCCGACTTTATATAGCAAGATTGAAACTTATAAACTTTCACCGTTTGAGGAGAAAACGGAATAGTTTACATCTGTTCTCAAATTAAGCCTCGCTTACTTCTTTTTAAGAATTTTAAAAATATTTAAACTCCTTAAAAACTCTATTCTAAAATTAAATCCAAAAGCTCGTTTCCATTAAAAAACACCACATTTCCGTTTGGCATTATAGTTTCATAAGAATATCAAAAATTGAAAAGTGATGTTATAAAAATGTTTGAAAATGGTTTTATATGGTTAGTGTGTTACTTAATATTTACAGCAATTTTGGCTAAGATTTTTATTGTAATTCTTAAAAAAAATAAATGAATGCTGACTATATCAATTTGGTTCAAAATGGTTTCTTCACACCTTTGAGAAATAACAGTATGAGCTTAATACTTATTATTTTATTTTTATATCAGTCAGTTCGATTAAACAAATTCTTTATGGAGATAAAATGAATTTTTTTTTGAGATTTTTTACTTTGTTAATTCTATTCACGTTTATTGCCTATCCTCAGACTAAAAACTACATTAGTCTGGATGAGTTGATAAAAGAGACTCTTCAAAACAATCCACAATTAAAAGCTGCACGTAATACAACCAATGCTGCAAGAACAAAAATTGATCAATCATCATCCTGGGATGCTCCGCAAGTTGGAATTGAATTTTTTCAACTTCCAATTCAATCATTCCCTAATCCAATAAAAAATAATATGGAAACCGATTACTTCGTTCAGCAGATGTTTCCTTTTCCCGGCAAGATAAATGCAATGACAACAGCAGCTTCAAACAATGCTAACATGGTTGAGCAGCAATACTTTGCATTAGAAAAACAAATTATCAAACAATTAAAAAATTATTATTACGAGTTGTATCTGGTGCAAAAGAAAATAGAAATCAATCTGGAGAACCAGGATTTATTAAGGCAGTTTTTAGAAATTACGAGAAAACAATATGAACTGGGGATGGGCAAACAACCGGATATCTTAAGAGCTCAAACAGAACTTTCTGTTTTGATAAATGAAGGAGTCAATCTTGAAAAGGAAAGAACCGATATTCAAACAATGATAAATACAATTTTAAGCCGACCCGCTAATGATCAATTAGGTTATGTTCCCGAACCGGCTGATACATTACCACGATGGAATTTTGATCAGTTGTTTCAACTGGCGGTTGAAAATCGCCCCGAATTAAAAAGCATGAATTACAATATTGATATGTATAAATCAGAATTGGATGCTTCTAAATTAGAATACTACCCGGATATTATGGCAAGATTGATGTATAAAGATATGACTGAAACTACCAAAGATTTCTGGTCATTCATGGTTGGAGTAAATGTACCGCTTGCATTTTGGTCAAGTTCTAAATACACAGGTAAAGTCGAAGAGAACGAACTTAATATTAAAACTGCCGAAGAACAGTATAATCTTATGAAAAATATGGTTGCTTCTGATGTTCAGAACTCTTTAGTAAATATTGAAACTAATAGAAACTTAACCGAGCTATATAAAAACTCTGTTATTCCTCAAGCTGAACAAACACTACAATCCACCATTGCTGCATATCAAACAGGTAAAACAGAATTCTTAATGCTCATTGATGCCTACAGAATGCTTCTGATGTCTGAACTTGATTTTTACATGTCTAAAATGAATTTTCTTCAAAGTCAGGCACAGCTTGAACAAGCTGTTGGTTTAACCCTTGAACAAGTAAATGATAAATTAAAATAGTTCTATTTATTGGAGATCAAATGAAAAAAATAATTATTAGCGGAATCATCTTTTTAGTAATTGGCTTAGCAATTGGAAAATTTTTCCTTGGAGGAATAAGCTCATCTTCGGATGATAAAGAAAGAAAAATTTTATACTATCAGGATCCTATGAATCCCGAGAATACCTCCCCCACCCCGAAAAAAGCTCCGGATGGAATGGACTTCGTTCCGGTTTATGAAGAGCAAAAAAGCGGAAGCGGTCAGAAGAAAATTGCTTACTATCAAGATCCGATGCATCCCTGGTTTACTTCAGATAAACCAGGAACCGCGCCCGATTGCGGGATGGATTTAGTACCTGTTTATGAGGGTGATGAAAATGTCGAAGGCATTAAGATTGATCCGGTTACCATTCAAAATATTGGTGTAAAAATAGAAACGGTAAAAAAACAAAAACTAAATAATGTAATTAGAACTACGGGAAAAGTTGATTACGACGAAACAAAAGTTACTACTGTTACGACCAAAGTTATGGGCTGGGTAGAAAAATTGTTCGTTGATTACACCGGCAAATATATAAGCAAAGGACAGTCGCTGTTTGAAATTTACAGCCCGGAACTTGTTAGTACACAGGAAGAATATCTGCAAGCAATTCGTTACTTAAAGAAAGTTTCTAATAGTTCAGACAACGTTAAAAATGGCGCGCAGGAATTAGTCAACAGCGCTAAACGAAGATTGCTGTATTGGGATATTTCGGAAAAAGACATTAACGAAATTGAAAAAAATAATGCACCAAAGAAGACGCTTACAATTTATTCGCCGGTAAATGGAACGGTTGTAGATAAGATGGTTTTTCTGGGGCAGCAAATTATGGCTGGAATGGAACTCTATAAAGTAGCCGATCTTTCAAATGTTTGGGTGATGGCGGATGTTTATCAAGTTGATTTACCCTGGATTAAACTCGGTCAAAAAGTTGATCTAGAGCTTTCCTATCTGCCGGGCAAAACTTATAAAGGAATAGTAACGTACATCTATCCCTACCTAAATGAAGAAACTAAAACGATAAAAGTTAGAACGGAAGTGAGGAACACTTCGAATTACGATTTTAAACCGGGAATGTTTGCAACTGTAAAACTCGTTTCGCCAATTTCAGTTGAAGCAGTTGTTGTGCCGGATCAAGCAATCATCCGCACCGGTGAAAGGACAATTGCTGTAATGTCCCTCGGCGGTGGTTATTTCGATCCTAGAGATGTTAAGTTAGGAGTAGCCTCCGATGGATTGGTGCAAGTGCTTGAAGGTATTAAAGACGGCGAAAAAATAGTTGTCTCTTCTCAGTTCTTAATTGATTCGGAAAGCAATCTTAAAGCGGCGATACAACAGATGAGAGGTCACGAAGGAATGGATATGAGTTTACCTACCGGCACGGCAGGCAAACCTAAGGATGAACAAAAACCGCAAGATCACAGCAAGATGGAAATGCGCGGGAAAGATGAACCTAAGAAGAACGAAAAAACAAAACCAAATAAAACTGAAATAAACCATGAGGATCGTACCCTTGTGCGTGAAGGTGTAATCGACTTAAGCGCAATAGACGAGAATAAAGATGGAAAAGTTTTTCAAGATCAAATGGATTGGAATGTTATATCAGATAAGCCGGGCAAATGCCCGATATGTAATATGGAATTAAAAGAAGTTTCTCTTGAGAAAGCAAAGAGTAATCTAATTGAGAATGGATTTAAAGTTAAATAAAAATGAAATGCTCAGAATGAAGTCACGAATTTCATATCCTATCATTATGCTAATTGAACTCACCCTAATCCCTCTCTTACAAAGAGAGGGATTTGTTGGAGTACAATTTTACATGAAACGTCCTGACAGGAAAAATTATGATTAATATTGTTGACAATAAGCCCTTCTCTAACAAGAGAAGGGCTGGGATGAGTTTCTTTAGAAGTAGTATTTCGAATTTAATATTGGAGAAAAAATGTTAGAAAAAATTATAGAGTTTTCCATTAGAAATAAGTTCATGGTAATCCTTGCGACTTTATTTTTAATTGGTGTCGGAATCTATTCAATGCTAAGCACACCGGTAGATGCCATACCGGATTTAAGCGATGTTCAGGTTATTATTTATACGCAATATCCGGGGCAATCGCCAAGAATAGTCGAAGATCAGGTTACTTATCCTTTAACAACAGCCATGGTTTCAGTACCGGGTTCTAAAGTAGTGCGAGGATATTCCTTCTTTGGGTATTCGTTAGTTTATGTAATCTTCGAAGACGGGACAGATATCTATTGGGCAAGAAGCAGAGTGCTTGAGTATTTAAACTATGCACAGCAGCGGCTTCCAAATAATATTGTTCCTACTTTAGGACCGGATGCTACAGGCGTTGGCTGGGTTTACGAATATAAAATTACTTCCGATACAAGATCGCTTCAGGAGCTTCGCTCTATTCAAGATTGGTATCTTAAATATGCTCTATCGGCTGTAGATGGAGTTGCAGAAGTTGCAAGCATTGGCGGATATGTTAAACAATATCAAGTTACTGTTGACCCAACAAAATTACTTGCTTACAACATTCCGCTTTCTATGATTGATATGGCAATTAAAAAATCCAATAACGACGTCGGCGGCGAAGTAATTGAAATGGGCGAAATGGAATTTATGGTGCGTGGACTCGGATACATCAAATCTGTTGAAGATATCCAGAACATTCCTTTAATGGTAAATAAAATGACGAACACACCAGTTTATCTGAAGGATGTTGCAGATGTTACGATTGGTCCTTTGATGAGAAGAGGATTGGCTGAATCGAATGGCGAGGGCGAAGTTGTCGGTGGAATTATTGTCATGAGGTACGGACAGAACGCACTCAAGGTAATCGAACAAGTAAAACAAAAATTGGAAGAACTAAAACCCGGTCTTCCTTCAGATGTAAAAATTGAAGCTGTTTATGACCGCGCTGGTTTAATTGAACGAGCAATAGATACCCTAAAAGAAAAACTCGTAGAAGAAATTCTCTTTGTAGCGTTGATATGTATTTTATTTTTGCTTCATGCCCGAAGTGCTTTTGTGGCAATCATTACGCTTCCCACAGCTATACTCATGGCATTTATCGTTATGCGCTGGCAGGGTATTAATGCTAACATAATGTCCTTGAGTGGAATTGCAATAGCAATAGGCGCAATGGTGGATGCTGCAATAATCATGATTGAAAACGCACATAAGCACATCGAACACGAAGCACTTAAACCACCTGAAGAAAGAAAAGACAGATGGCAGCTTATAATTGATGCATCAAAGGAAGTCGGACCTTCCCTTTTCTATTCCCTGTTAGTTATAACTGTTTCGTTCATCCCGGTATTCACACTCGAAGCGCAGGAAGGAAGATTATTTAAACCGCTGGCATTTACAAAAACATATTCAATGGCAGCCGCCGCAATTCTTTCAGTTACTCTTGTTCCTATTTTAATGGGATACTGGATTCGCGGAAAGATTTTACCGGAAGAAAGAAATCCTATAAATAGATTTCTTATTAAAATATATCATCCTGTTGTTGATTTTGTAATCAAGCACAATAAAGCTGTTCTCGTTGCTGTTTTAATTATTCTCGGTATAACAATAATCCCTTTCAAAAATATTGGCTCTGAATTTATGCCCCCGCTTTATGAAGGCGATTTACTTTACATGCCCACAACAATGCCCGGTATGTCAATCACTAAGGCAAAAGAAATATTACAACAGACCGATAAAATCATTAAAACATTTCCCGAAGTTCACCACGTATTTGGAAAAATAGGACGTGCAGAAACAGCAACCGATCCGGCAGGGCTTGACATGGTCGAAACTACAATAATGTTGAAGCCCGAAAATGAATGGCGCTCCGGAATGACTGTTCAAAAATTAATTGATGAAATGGACAGAGCTATTCAGTTCCCCGGTGTTACTAATGCCTGGACAATGCCAATCAAAACAAGAACGGACATGCTCAGCACGGGAATCAAAACTCCAGTTGGAATAAAAATATCCGGACCTGATTTATTAACGTTGCAGGATATTGGTAAAGAAGTTGAATCCGTGATGCGAACCGTTCCCGGAACTTTAAGTGCCTTTGCTGAAAGAGCTGTCGGAGGAAATTATCTCGATATAGAAATCAACAGAAAAGAAGCAGCCCGTTATGGCTTAACTATTGATGACATTCAAAATGTTATTCAAACTGCTATGGGCGGCATGGCTGTTACAACTACGGTTGAAGGATTGGAAAGATACACTGTTAATCTTCGTTACAGCCGGGAGCTAAGAGATAATATCGAAGCGATGAAGAAAGTGTTGGTGCCTACACCAATCGGTGAGCAAGTTCCAATTGGGCAACTTGCAACTATTACACCGCGCAAAGGTCCTATGGTTGTTAGAAGTGAAGATACACGCCCCAACGCTTGGGTCTATGTTGATATAAAAAATATTGACGTTGGTACTTATGTAAAAAATGCACAAAAAATTATATTAGAAAAAATTAAACTTCCTGCAGGCTATAACATTACATGGAGCGGCGAATACGAATATATGTTGCGTGCTCAGGAAAGACTATTATATGTTATACCGATGACTCTGTTTATTATCTTCGTAATCATTTATCTGAATACAAAATCTTTAGTAAAAGTTGGAATCGTATTTCTTGCCGTTCCATTCTCTCTTGTCGGTGCTTTTTGGCTTCTCTATCTGCTCGGTTACAATATAAGTATTGCTGTTTGGGTGGGTATAATTGCCCTTGCGGGATTAGATGCGGAAACCGGCGTAGTTATGTTACTCTATCTTGATGTCGCCTTAAAAGAATGGAAAGAAAAAGGATTGCTAACCGGATTGAAAGGACTGAAAGACGCTATCCATTATGGAGCTGTTAAACGGGTTCGACCTAAAATTATGACTGCTTCAGTTATAATAGCCGGACTTCTTCCAATAATGTGGAGTACCGGTGCAGGTGCAGATGTAATGAAACGCATCGCTGCCCCGATGGTTGGCGGTGTAGTCACTTCTGTTATGATGGAGTTGGCTGTCTATCCTGTTATTTACTATCTGTGGAGATCGTGGGAAATGAAAAAGCAGGCAAAGTTAGAAGGAAGAGTTTTAGAAAATTAAAAATAAGGAAGGAAGATTAAAATGAAAGAAATAAAAGCATATATAAGACCATCAGTAGCCGATAAAGTTATTGCAGCATTGGAAACAGCCGGAGCGAGAGGAATGACGGTAATTGATGTATCCATGATTGGCGGCTGGTCTGATCCGGAAAATTCAAAGCTTTCAATTAAATACTGCGAAAGATACAGCAGCAGCATAAAAATTGAGCTTGTTTGTGAGGATGATGATCTTGAAAAATTTGTAAAAGTAGTTCTTGATAACGCGCATACCGGAAGCAAAGGTGACGGTAAAATTTTTGTTTCGGATATATCTGAAGCAATTAGCATCCGAAGAAAACAACGCGGAGCTGAAGCGCTTTAATGGAAATTAAATAATAAGCTCTATGGAAAGGAGAAAAATAAAATGAAATCAAATACTCATATTCTTCGAGATCCGGTTTGCGGGAAAAAGATTAATCCAAACAAAGCTTATGCAAAAGTAAAGTACGGAAAAGAAACTTACTACTTATGCTGTCCGATTTGTCAGGTAGAGTTTGAGAAAAATCCTCAAAAATTTATTAACAATTTAAGAAAATGAAATTTTCTTTGGAGTATAAAATGTTGAGTGAAACGAAATCCCGCACCACGGGAAAAAAGTTAGAACCTTACCCGATTGCCAGCGCATTATTTTTCATCTTTACTATTTTGTACGTGGTATGCATTGGTATCGGTCTTATTCTTCCAAAACTCGGTATTGTAGGATTCTGGCATATGCACAAAATATGGCAGATAATCTTGCCCTGGTTTAGTGGATTAAATTCCTTAAGCATTGTTATTGGTTTGTTTGAGGTGTCTTTAGGATCATATTTAATCGGTTATGTTATTGTTCCTGTATATAACTACCTAACCAGAAAAAAAGTAAGTGAACACAAGATTGAAGTAAAACCAATCATAGTCAGATTCAAAACTCTGTTCGTAACATTTGCTGTTTATGTTTCAATACTTTTCACACTTTGCTTAGTATATGATTTGTTTGTACCTGCCGAATATCAAATGCTGGCTTTATGGAAACTGCTATTGCCCGGTTTTACAAGTCTAACATTTCCTAATTATCTGCTTGGGCTCGCAGAAATTATAATTTATAGTGCTTACATAGCTATTATTTTTTCTAAGACCATTAACAATTTTGAAAAATCGGAGTTAAATAAATCAGAAGAGGATTCTCTTAAAGGAGTAATAAGATGAAAAAATATGATGCAAAATATTTTGGAGTTGCCACAGGAGTATTCGCTGCATTTGTTTTTATTCTTGCAGCAATAAAAATGATTTTTTCCAATGAAGATTACACGACTTATTTAAAGCCCTTTATCCCATTCTTTAATTCTGTTAATGCTGTAAATGTAATTGGAGGAATTGCAGTATCGTTTTTATGGGGTTGGGTTTTAGGTTACTTCTTTATGATCTTCTATCATTGGTTTGATAAGAAGTCTAGTCCTAAGCAAACAAATGATTAAGGATAAACTAAATGACAAAAAATCTAAAACCATACTGGATAATATTTCTTCTCTCACTCTCAACTTTAAGTTTTGAGATAATTCTTGCGAGAATTTTTTCCTATATGCTTGCATATCATTTTGTTTTCATCATTATTGCATTTGCTATACTGGCGCTTGCCTTAGGACAGCTTTATGCTTCACGTCTTGCGGCAAAAAATCCTTTTTTATTTGCCGATACATCAACAAAAGGAGATTCGTTCGGAAAATATTTTATAATTCTTCAATTGATTTTTCCGGTTAGTCTTGCTGCGGTTTTTATTTTACCCTCTGTTGAGAGCATTGGCAGCGGCTCGGTTGGTTTAATTATTTACATTATTCTTTCCAGCATTACTTTCTTTATAGTCGGAGTAATTACTGCTTCCATATTTCAAGCTAACGGAGATAAAAGCAGTATACTTTATGCACTGGATATGATGGGTGCAGCAGTAGGTTCTTTATTGGGATTATTCTTACTAAACACATTTAGTATAGTTCAAACTCTTGCAATAATTTTGGTTGTTTTTTCTATCGCTTCGTTAATCGCACTCAAGCTTGGTCCCGACATCAAAAAAGGACAGGTGATAACAACAGCATCTGCAATATTTGTTTCCCTTTTAATAATCTTTATGACCCCTGATATTGAAATAAACATTGCAAAATCATCAGACAAGGATTTGCTAAGGCTAAAAAGTAATCCATCGGTCAAAACAACTACTGTAGAAAGCAGATGGAATTCATTTGGAAGAACAGACCTGATTAAATTTTTCTATCCAGATTCCACTACTTCAATGTTTATGTTCATTGACGGCGCTGCTGGAACCCAGGTTGTATCAATTTCTGAATTAGAAAAAGATTCGGTTAAATTATTTCATACTTTAATGCATTCAAATCTTTTCTTTCCTTTTAACTTTCTAAAAGATAATGAGAAAGATTCTGCTTTAATTATCGGACCCGGTGGGGGTATTGACATTGCTGTGGCTTACTTTGGCGATGCAAAGCAGATAGACGCAGTGGAAGTTAATCCCACCTTTATTGATTTAATGAAAGAATACAACAAATCAACATTCGTTGATAAACCAAATATTAATGTAATCGTTGGCGAAGGAAGAAATTTTGTACGGAACTCATCCAGAAAATATGATTTAATATTTCTTACAATTCCTATTACAAAAGGAGGGCGCTCAACTGATTTTGTTAACCTTACTGAGAATTATTTGTTTACAACGGAAGCATTAAAAGATTATCTGCACATTTTAACAAATGAGGGAAGGATAGTTTTTACATTACACAACAGGGAAGAAGTTTACAAGATTATATCAAACTACTTTGATTCACAAAACAGATCCGGTATAATTAATCCTGAAGCATCAAAATACTTTTACGTTGCTGATCAAGGAATGATGCCTTTGCTTGTTATTAAAAAAACACCTTTTACAAAAGAAGAAATAAATGCAAGGCACTTTGTGTCTCATCAAACAGGATTCGATAGAGGTGTTACATTCTTTCCTTTTACAAAACAAATTGAAATAGATACTGTTGTTCAGGGGTTGAATGTTGAATGGAGTATGTTCGATAATGTTTTGTACGATGTATCTAAAAACAAATACAACTTTCACGATTTAACAGAAAAAGCTTCAATTAATCTTCATCCCGTTACAGATAATTCTCCATTCTTTTTTAATTATGAATTAGGCCTTCCTGATAATTTGAATGTTCTGATTTTTGCAGGAATTATTTTATTGGTTTTGTCCATCTATATGTTTAAGAAGAACCTGCCTGGCGGTCAGGCAAGTTGGGGAATGAGCATTAACAGCCATAAAGAAACTGAACAGAGCATGAAAAATTTAAGAACATTAACCATAGTGGCTTTTCTATTAGGTTTTACTTACATACTCAGCGAATCTTATCTCTTTCAGGCAATGAATCTGCAATTGAACAATCCTTTAAAATCATTTTCATTACTGCTGTTTGCATTTTTACTCGGTAATGGTGTTGGCAGTTATTTAACAAGCTTTATCAAAAAAGCTCGTATCCGTGTAATTGGATTAAGTGTTATAGGAATAATTTTAATTCTCGCCATAGATGCTTTTGTAATATTACCCGGATTAATAACAAGTGTTTCTGAACTTTATTTGTTTCTTTTTATCTTTATTCCTGCAATAATAATCGGAATACCATTCCCATTGCTGTTAGCCGAAATGAATGAACATAAAATAAAAAATGGGATTGCAGTGCTGCTAAGTATTTCAGGAATAGCTGGTTTTATCGGATCAATTTTCACGATTTCCGTAGCGATTCTTGCTGGTTATAATTTAGTTCTTTATGTCGCATTTACTGTATATATAATTCTGATACTTGTATTAGCTGCAATCAAAATGATTCCACAACGTGCTTAGTATATTCTTATAAACTAAGGTAAAACTTCTCTCAGTGCTAGCTAAGTATACACCGAAAGAACCCATTCAGAATAGCCTTCTCCCTCTTAAAATTTTTAATAGAATTTAAATTCCTTAAAAGACAAAAATATATTAAGACCCATTTCACTATAAAAAACAAACATCTCCTTTGGCTTGTTTTTTGGCATTCATAATCTACTAATCAAGAAAGGAGACTTAAAATGCTTTGGTTAATTATAACAACAGCAGCAATCGTTGTAGGTTTTTATGTTTACTTTAATTCAAAGAGACCAAAACCGCAGCCAATACCAAATGATCATAATCATAAAAGTGGTCATGGCTGCTGCAAATAATTTTTGAACTGTAAATAAAAAAGAAGGACCGGTTAAATTAAAGAGTTATTGAACAATCAAAATTAATATTAATAAAAGGAGTTAGAAATGGAAATTATTATTTATATCCTTATTCCTATCGTATTGATATTCCTTCTCGGTAGTAGAATTGTAAGACCAACTCAGCGAGCATTGACAGAGCGACTTGGTAAATACAATCGGTTTGCAAACCCCGGATATCACTGGATTATCCCATTTATTGAACATATGCACAAAGTTAACATCACAGAAATGATGATAGACGCTGAACCCCAGGAAATTATAACTAACGACAATTTAAATGCAAGGGTTGACGCTCAGGTTTATTTTAAAGTAAAGTCCGATGAAGAAAGTGTAAAAAGTTCAATTTACAATGTGAATAATTATATGAGTCAGATTGTCAATTTAGCCCGGACAACATTGAGAAATATTATCGGGACATTAACCTTAAAGTCTGCCAACAGTGAAAGAGGTAAAATAAATTCGGAGCTGCATAGAACGCTCCTTGAAGAAACTCGTAGTTGGGGTATTGAAATAGTCCGTACGGAATTAAAAGAGATTGACCCGCCGCCGGATGTACAGGAAACAATGAACAAGGTTGTGAAAGCAGAGAATGAAAAGGTCGCTGCAATTGACTTTGCTTCAGCAAGAGAAACAGTAGCAGACGGAGAAAAGCGCGCCAAAATTAAAGAAGCTGAAGGCTACAAGCAATCAAAGATACTGCAAGCCGAAGGGGATGCTGCTGCAATTAAATTAGTGAATGAAGCGGCAGATAAATATTTCGTCGGAAATTCCCAGTTATTAAAAAGACTCGAAACAGCGCAGGCAGCGCTTGAGAACAATGCGAAGATAATCGTTCCTGCCAATCAACAGCTTGTAAATGTTATTGGAGATCTGGCTGGCATTTTACCGCAGAAAAACAAACAAGAGTAAAAAAAAGTAATAACCAAAACCTGGAAATAAATGATGGCAGTCATATTCATAAAAAAATCTCACAAACATAATGATAAAAGTGGTCATGACTGCTGCAAATAATTTAGAATTGTAAACAAAAAAGAAAGTATCATTTAAATGAAAGAGTTATTAAACAATCAGATTTCAGTAGCATACTTTTCGATGGAAATTGGAATTAACCCGGATATACCAACATACAGCGGCGGATTAGGAATTCTGGCTGGTGATACAATTCGCTCCGCCGCAGATTTAAAAGTTCCAGTTGTTGCTGTAACGCTTCTTTACCGTAAAGGTTATTATTATCAAAAGCTGGATATAAACGGCTGGCAGCAAGAAGAGCCTGTTGAATGGCTACCGGAAGATCACTTGCAAAAAGTACCTGCAAGAGCATCTGTTACTATAGAAGGAAGAGAGGTTGTTTTATGTGCCTGGAAGTTTGAAATGATTGGAGTCAGCGGATTTAAAGTTCCGGTTTATTTTCTGGATGCAAACTTACCTGAAAATTCTGAGTGGGATAGGCATCTTACAGACTCACTTTACGGCGGGGATCCACATTACCGTCTTTGCCAGGAAGTCATTCTTGGTATTGGTGGTATTAGAATGCTGCAGGAACTTGGATATGTTAACTTGGAGAGATACCACATGAATGAAGGACACGCCGCTCTTTTAGGGTTGGAATTATTAGATAGAGAGGCAGCAAAACATAAACGAAACTATATAACCAAGGACGATATTGAACCTGTAAGAAAAAAATGCGTGTTTACTACGCACACACCTGTTCCTGCGGGGCATGATCAGTTCCCAATGGATTTGGTCAAGCAAGTACTTGGACCAAGAGAAGAATTCGATAATCTTAAAGAAGTCTTTTGCCATGGAAATTTGCTTAACATGACCTATCTCGCTCTTAATCTTAGTCACTTTATTAATGGTGTTGCTAAAAAGCATGGTGAAATTTCTAAAGATCTGTTTGCTAAATATCGTATTGATTATATTACAAATGGGGTTCACATTAATACCTGGATGTCCAAACCTTTTAAAGAATTATTAAACGGTTATATTCCCGGCTGGGAAACCGATAATTTTGCCTTGCGTTATGCACTAAACATTCCGGGAGATTCTATTTGGAATGCACATCAAAAAGCCAAAGAGCAATTAATAGATTATGTTAATCATGAGACCAACGATGGATTGGGCTTGAATATTTTTACAATTGGTTTTGCACGCAGAGTAGCTGCATATAAGAGACCATACCTGATTTTCTCCGATTTAAACCGTTTAAAAAGTATCGCTGCTAAAGCCGGAACTTTTCAAATAATCTTTGCAGGGAAAGCCCATCCTAATGACCAGCAGGGGAAAGAAATTATTAAACATATAATTCAAGTAAGAAATGAACTTAAAGATTTTGTAAAAGTTATTTTTCTTGAAAATTATGATATGGAGTTAGGGGGGCTAATTACCTCGGGGGTAGATCTCTGGCTTAACACGCCTCATCCACCTATGGAAGCTTCGGGAACAAGCGGAATGAAGGCTGCATTAAACGGCGTCCCTTCTTTAAGCATTTTAGATGGATGGTGGATTGAAGGCTGCATTGAAGGTATAACCGGCTGGGCAATTGGCGATAAGGAAAATATAAATAAAGATTCATTTAGCGATACTAGTGATGCATTACAATTGTATGATAAATTGGAAAACCAAATCCTGCCGCTTTTTTATAATCAACGTGATCGCTGGATTGATGTAATGAGGCATGCTATTGCAATGAATGGATCATTTTTTAATACACAAAGAATGCTGCAGCAGTATGTTCTGAAAGCATATTTTAGCTGAATGTTTTATTAATTAAACAAGGAGAAATTAATATGGAATGGCTGGCAGAAAATTGGCTTTGGGTGCTGATAGGTGTTGTTTTTATTGCCATGCACCTTGGTCATGGTGGGCATGGCGGACACGGCGGACATGGAAAACATAATGATTACGATGAGGGGGATAAACAACGAAAAAGCCAAACCCGCGATTCCGATCATAGACATCATTAACAACTTATGTAAAATAAATAAGGAAAATTAAAATGCTGAACATAAAAATTGTAACCTGGTCGCTAGGGCTTTTTACTGCTGTAAGCTTTATTGTCTGTGTTATTTATGGTCTGATAACTCCGGAGAGCATTCACATGCATACATTTTTGGAATTAGTGCTTCCGGCTTTCAAATGGCTGACATGGTGGGGATTTCTCCTCGGGCTAATAGAAAGTTTTCTCTATGGCGTTTATGCGGGTTTGGTTTTTGTACCTATATACAATTTCTTTTATAAAAGATGGGAAATAATAGCTAAATAATTCTAACTAAAAATCTATTCTTCGAAAATAATGGAGAAAATTTTGAATTTGTGAAAACGTTAATCATTGTTTATACTAAAAGAGGTATTAGTGAAAATCGTAACTATTACACTTAATTCGACTATCGATTTAAATACAAGTGTTAATCATGTAATTGCAGAAAATAAATTACGCTGTAGAGTTCCTAATTATGATGCGGGTGGAGGCGGGCTAAATGTATCACGTGCAATTAAAAAATTAGGTGGTAACTCTCTTGCAATCTATCTTGCAGGCGGTGCCAATGGAAAAGTTCTTAACCAGCTACTCGATAAAGAAGAAATTAATCAGGTAGTTATTCAAATTAAAGGAATGACAAGAGAAAATATTACTGTTTCTGAAGAAATTAGTAATCAACAGTATCGTTTTGTTATGCCTGGTCCTGAATTAAATAAAGATGAATGGGAAAAATGTTTTGAAATCTTAAATAATCTTAATGAAAAACTTGATTATATCGTTGCAAGCGGTAGTCTTCCAAAGGGAGTTCCGGAAGATTTTTATGCAAGAGTTGCAAAAATTGGAACCGCGAAAAATATAAGAGTAATTGTAGATACTTCAGGGAAGGCACTTTACAAAGCTGTTGAAGAAGGTGTTTTTTTAATCAAACCAAATATGAGAGAAATAAATGATATAGCAGAAAAACCAATTCATAATGAAAAGGATTTGATAGAATTTTCCAGGCATTTATTGAAAAACAAAAAAGCTGAGAATGTGGTTATATCACTCGGTGCAGGCGGGGCATTGTTAATTTCAAATGAAAAAGTATTACAAGTGAAATCTCCTACTGTTCCTATTAGAAGCAAAGTTGGAGCAGGCGATAGTATGACAGCCGGTATTGTGCTAAGTCTTGAACGTGGTAAATCTGTTTATGAGGCTGTTAAATTTGGTGTGGCTGCGGGAGCTGCCGCAGTAATGTCTTCGGGAACAGAATTATGTGGAAGAGAAGATACAGAAAGATTATACTTAAATATGAATTCACTTAATTGAGAAGTGAAACGATTTAAAATAAATCAATTAAAATTGAGGAGTAATAAATATGTTAAATAAAAAAATAAAAGCAGCAGTAAATGGTTACGGTGTTATTGGCAAACGTGTTGCCGATGCAATAAAAATTCAGCCGGATATGGAACTGGTGGGCGTTGCCGATGTAGTTAGTGACTACCGTGTTAAAGCCGCAGTTGTACTGGGATTGCCGGTCTATGCATCGCTATCCGAAAAATCAAATGAAATGAGGGATTCAGATATTCCAATAGCAGGAAATCTGGATGACTTACTAAAGCAAATTGACGTAATAGTAGATTGCACTCCAAAAGGAATTGGAGCTAAAAATCTTGAGCTTTATAAAAAAGCCGGTGTAAAGGCAATTTATCAGGGTGGCGAAAAGCATACTCTAACCGGTCATTCTTTTGTTGCACAGGCTAATTATGAAACAGCGTTGGGACTTGATGCTACGCGTGTTGTTTCCTGCAATACTACAAGTACAGTTCGTACACTCACAGCTTTGCGTAACGCCGGCTTGCTAAAAAAAGCACGCGGTGTTTTAATCAGACGCGCTACAGACCCCTGGGAATCAGACCATAGCGGTATTATGAACACAGTTGTGCCCGAACCGCATATTCCAAGTCATCAGGGTCCCGATGCTCAAACTGTTGTACCAGAACTTGATGTAATAACAATGGCAGTCAAAGCGGCTCACACACAAACGCATAATCATTATTGGGTTGTGGAACTTACACGCGATGCAAGTAGAGAAGAAGTATTAGCAGCATTTAAAACAGCACCGCGCATTGCCTTTATAAGAATGAGCGATGGGATTGTTGCGCTTAACAGCACTATTGAATTAATGAAAGATTTGGGACGACCGCGGGGCGATATGTGGGAGGTTGCTTTATGGGAAGATGTATTAACCGTTAACGGCAACGAAGTTTATTATACTTATCAGGTTTATAATGAAGCGATTGTGGTTCCTGAAAGTATTGATGCAATCCGTGCTCTGATGAGTACGATTAAAGATGGTAGTGAATCTATCCGTATCACCGATGAAGCAATGGGAATGCGGAAGGATTTTTTAATTAAATGAAGAAATAATAAAATGCAGTATGTCTGGTTAATATGGTCTTTATTCACTTTGCTGGTTTGGTTAATTCTATATTTATCAAAACCAGCTTTCAGAAAAGAAATGATGTCTATTAGTTTGGGTACAATGTTATTAGGTTTTACGGAACCGTTGTTTGTTCCCGAATACTGGAATCCCCCAACTCTTTTTGATTTAGCGCAGCGAACAGGATTCGATATCGAAAGCCTGATCTTTACATTTGCTATTGGTGGAACCGGCTCTGTTTTGTACAAAGCTATTTACAAAAGGAATGTTGCCAAAATGGAAATTACTGAAATGGGGCATAGCCGCCACAGATTTCATATTTACATTCTGACTTCGCCTATTCCAATTTTTCTTTTTCTTGCCGTATTTACAGAGTTGAACCATATTTATTGCGGAGTAATTGCAATGTTTGCCGGTGCATTGCTAACATTGTATTGCAGACCTGATTTGAAGTGGAAAATATGGGTTGGCGGATTATTATTCTTAGTCTATTATTTTGTTTTCTTCCTTAGCTTACTAACAGTCGTTCCTTATTATGTAACTCACGTATGGAATTTAGAAGTACTAACCGGAATTATTTTCCTCGGTATCCCGATTGAAGAATTACTGTTTGCTTTTTCTTTCGGAATGCTTTGGTCAAGTCTATATGAACATATTTTATGGTATAAGATAATTAAAGCCTGAAAGGAGAATAAGAAAATGGAGTTAAAAGAAATTGCTTATAAAGACCGCAGTGAATTCTTAAGAGGTTTTGCTGCAATTATCCGAAAAAATAATTGCGGAAACCCGGATGAAAAAATAATGTTCTTAATAATAGGGAAATATTTTGGTTTTGAAGAAGAATTTTGCAAAGAATCTTTTGAATATCTTATGAGGAACAAGTATATCTCATGCAGTATTTTTTATTAATGACGTTACTAAAATAATGCTGAATACCAATTCTATGTCCAATGCAGCTAAAGAATGGCTGCGGAAAACTGCTGAAGCTAATAAAGTTGATTTTTATGTAGAAAGGACTGATTAAAAAATAATCTTCTAAGATGAACCGGCAGTCTTTTCAACTTTATCCGCTAATTAACTGATTACGCAATAAAAATAACGAGGTGTAAAATGTTGAACGAAGAGAAATCCGGCTCTGCGGGAATACAGGATCCTGTTTGTGGAATGGAAATAAAAGATATTTTCAAAGCAGAAAAAACAGATTATAAAGGGAAGATTTATTATTTCTGCAGTAATGACTGTAAGAATAAATTCCAGCAAAGTTCTGAAAAGTACCTTAAAAAGGATGATGAACATATGGGGCATCACCATCACTAAAATAAATTGGATGGATAGCGGTATAGAATCAGATATCTTTATTATACAATAGTGAAAGGAGTAAAAAAATGGAAAGAGGTATAGAACATTCCGGTGCCTGGGCGCTTGCACTTATCTTTATTGTTATCGCGTCCTGGTTATTATACCGTTATCTGGCTCCTAAAACCTGGAGGGAGTGGGCAGGCGCAGGACTAATTCAAGCGTTCATCATAGCATTATATGCGGAGATGTATGGTTTCCCGCTTACAATTTACCTGCTTGTTCGGTTTTTTGGACTAGATAGCAGTTACCTTAATGCAAATCTCTGGTCCACTCTGTTGGGTATTGGTGAAACCGGTATGATGATCTCGATGATCGTAGGTTATTTACTCCTCTTCGCAGGCTTTGGCGTTTTTCTTCAAGGCTGGCGAGAACTTTATCGTGCTCATCAAGAAAACCGGCTTGCGACAGAAGGTTTATACAGTTTGGTGCGGCATCCTCAATATACGGGGCTATTCATCGGGCTTTTCGGAGAAGGTGTTGTGCATTGGCCAACATTATTCTCCGTAGGATTGTTTCCGATTATTGTATTTGCATACTACTGTCTTGCACGCAAGGAAGAACAGAAAGTGATTGAGCAGTTCGGAGAGAAATATCTCGAATACAAGAGACATGTACCTATGTTTATTCCAATTAAAGGGAAATGGCAGCAGCTTGTTGAAAGTTCCAATGTCTCTTCGGATGATACGCAGCGGTCCGGTTGATTTAGTTATGTATAATGCTGCCTCAATAAACATTACGTTTATTTCTAATTATCATCCAAACTGATTGTTATGAAACATTCTATTGCAGATTTACAAAATGTTAGAAAAACTTACTATCTCTTATAAAAAAATGAATATAGATGATATAACTTATAAAGATCGCAGCGAATTCTTACGAGGTTTTGCTACAATTATCCGAAAAAATAATTGTAGTAATCAGGATGAGAAGACAATGTTTTCAATAATCGGGAAGTATTTCGGTTTTGAAGAAGGGTTTTGTCAGAAATCATTTGAGCATCTGATGGAAAACAAGTATATATCCGAAATGCCATCTGTCTTTTCAAATGAGCTTATTGCACAATTCTTTATTAGGGATGCTATGAATATAATGGCCCAAACTCAGTCAATGTCTGATACAGCACTTAAGTGGCTAAAGCAAACTGTTAATGCTAATAAAATTGATTTTGTTGTAGAAAAGATTGATTAAAAAATAATATTCATCTAATTAACTGATTACTCAGTAAAAATAACGAGGTGTAAAATGTTGAACGAAGAGAAATCCCGCTCTGCGGGAATACACGACCCTGTTTGCGGAATGGAAATAAAAGATATTTCCAAAGATGAAAGAATGGAGCACAATGATAAGACTTATTATTTCTGCACTACACTTTGTAGGATTCAATTTGAACAAAATCCCGAAAAGTATGTGAAGAGAGATGACAGCGATGAACACAAACATCATCACCATCATTAATGCATGAAGAACCTTTGGGTTTAGTATGTCGTCAATATTTTGGAACTTTACAGGTTATAATGGATAATTTATGAGCAGTGACAAAACTGTTACAATTGTTGGTGCCGGTCCGGGTGGCTTAACAGCAGCAATTTCTCTGGCTAAAAATGGTTACGATGTAAATTTGTATGAACAGAACAATGATGTGGGATTAAGATTTAACGGTGATTTTCAAGGGTTGGAGAATTGGGCTGATGAAGAAGACACTTTAGTTATTCTAAAACGGATCGGCATCAACACAAATTTTTTGTGTTATCCGTATAATGGTAATGATGGTCATTTTGTTGGTCCAAAACTGCAAAAAATTAGTGTCAAAACTTCACGCCCGCTTTTTTATCTTATTGAACGAGGTTCAAATACTAATTCATTAGACCAGGGTTTGCGGAAACAGGCTGAGGATTTGGGTGTAAATTTTTTGTGGGGGCAGAAATTAGATTCACTACATAACCAATCTGCTATTGTTGGTACAGGACCAAAAGCAGCAGATGCAATTGCAAAAGGAATTGTATTTGAAACATCTCATAAGAATATTTTTATTGGATTTGTAAATAACAAGATTGCTCCCAAAGCGTATGCTTACTTACTCGTAAATAATGGTAAAGCTACTTTTGCAACATGTATGTTTGAAGATTTTAAAAATGAAAATATATACTATACAAGATCTTTAAGCGTATTAAATTCTGTAATAGATATTAATATCATTAAACCGAAAGAGTTTGGCGGGTTTGTAAATTATTTTAATGAACCAATCATCTCTAAAAATGATAAAATTTTATATGTAGGTGAGAATGCCGGTTTTCAGGATGCGCTTTGGGGATTTGGAATTAAGTATGCCATGCTTTCCGGTTATTATGCTGCGCAGAGCATCATTCACGAACTCAATTATTTTGAACTGTGTAAAAAACAACTTTTTCCAAAACTTCAAACGTCACTTGCCAACCGGTGGTTATTTGTACATTTATTTAACACAGGATATAATATAATTCTTAATAAAATTGGAAGAATAGAAGATGTAATTCCGGCTTTAAGAAAGCATTACAATACTTCACTGAGCAAACGATTAGTTTATAAAATGGCTAAACGATGGTACAAAACAAGACTTATAGATAAAAAATGTATGCATGTGCATTGCGATTGTGTTTGGTGCAGGCACGGTAAACTAGCACATTGAACGAAGTGAAATCCCGTCTCGCGGGACGCATCAGAAGAAAATTGTTAGTTGTAGAAAAGAGATGAGAAAATGTCTGAAACCTTAAATAGTAGTAGTAATAAATCGCGGCGGAATTTTCTAAAATATTTCTTAGGTGGTGGTCTGGTCGGATTTGCTTTTTCTATTATATACCCGGTTCTAAAATATTTAATTCCACCGAAATCTTCTGAGCCCGTACCAACTTTGGTTATGGCTGGTAAGGTTGGTGAACTAAAACCAAACAGTGGAAAAATTTTCAGATTTGGAGAAAAGCCCGGGATACTTATAAATACTCCAGAGGGCGAGTTGAGAGCTTTTACGGCAGTATGCACACATTTAGACTGCACCGTACAATATCGTGATGATTTCCAACATATTTGGTGTGCGTGTCATAATGGGCATTATGATCTTAGAGGAATAAATGTTGCCGGACCACCACCAAGACCATTAACGCCTTTCAAAGTGAATCTTAAAGGAGATCAGATTTTCGTTTCGAAAGAAAGTTAGAAAAATCAAAAATTAAATGGTAGTTGTTTGGATAAAGGAGATGAGAAAATGTCAGAAACATTAATTTATATAATAATATTTGCTGCAATAATGATTTTCATGCACAGAGGGCACGGTGCACATGGTGGTGGTGGAGTGGGCGGCTGCGGAGGGCACTCACACGGTTCGCATAAAGGACATGGTCAAAAGAACGATGAAGCCTCTCCAGATGTTAAAAAAGAAAACGAACATCAGCATCACTAAATATTTTGAATTAAAGAAATGATTTATACAAGAATTGAAAATAAATAGAAATTGATAACACATGTCAGCCAACTGAAAACTCACAACATTATTTTCAGCATACTATTTAATTCCGTACTGCATTCATTTTATGAAACTTTAGGAATTAATTGTCCTTATGTGTAATTAATATTGAAAGTAATAGTAATGAAAGAAATTTATAGCATTGAGGTAATACGACATAGATATAATAGATATTCAAAATTCTATGATGTCTTTGAAGCGCCAATGGAAATGTTTTTAGGTAAATGGAGAAGAGAACTGATAAAATATAGTTCGGGTAAGGTGTTGGAAGTGGGCGTTGGTACCGGGAAAAATATCGAGTATTATCCTAATGATATTGATCTAACGGCAATTGATTTCAGCGAGGGAATGCTTTCAAAGGCAATTAAGAAATATAAAAGGAAACCTAACGTTAAGTTCATACAAATGGATATTCAGGCAACTGACTTTGAAACTGACACCTTCGATACAGTTATTGCCTCATATGTATTTTGTTCTGTTCCGGATCCTGTTACAGGGTTGAAAGAAATTAAGCGAATCTGCAAAAATGACGGGAAAATAATTCTATTAGAACACGTCAGGAGTGATAACAAATTAATCGGTTTGTCGATGGACTTGCTTAATCCGCTGATTGTCGGACTGTTTGGATTTAACATTAATAGAGATACCGAAAATAATATTGTTAATTCCGGGTTTGATTCTTACCAGGTTAGATATTTATGGTACGATTTTCTTAGAATGTTTATTATAAATAACAAGAAATAATTTTAAATTAAAAGATCGGAGTAAAAAATGAATTATTATTATAGTAAAATTATAAGGGATAGTTTTGAGAATACTCTGAATAAAACAGGGAAATCGCCAAAGCACTATTGTTATAATTAAAAGTTTCAAAATATTGTCTTAATGAGTAAAATAACGATAACATATAAATAAAGGTTACAAACCTACATGGAAGCAATCATACAATCGCTGTATACAACCTTCCTACTATTATGGAAGGCACTTTGGGCTCTTGGTATTGGTTATGCATTTTCTTCAATTATACAGGTATTCATTTCAAAAAAATCTGCTGCTACATATTTAGGAAAAGGAACACCTAAAGAGCTCTTTATTGCAGCTATGTTAGGATTCGTTTCATCATCATGTTCATTTGCAGCTCTCTCTGCTACTCGTAGTTTGTACACCAAGGGAGCCTCACTTATCTCGGCACTAGCTTATATGTTTGCGTCAACAAACCTGGCTATTGAAGTGGCAGCACTGGCCTACATCTTTCTTGGCTGGCAATACGCTCTGGGGCTTTTTGTTGGCGCTCCAATTATTATTACTATACAAGCAATATTAGTAAGGTTAACCATGCCTAAAAAGCTTACCCAAAAAGCTTTAGAACATGCTAAAGAAAAAACTGAACACAATATGGAACCGTCCGAAGGTTTACCAAATTCTTTTATAAAAATGTTACGTAATAAACTCGTTTGGCAGCGTGTCGGCAAGGCATATAAAGCTGAATGGAAAATGGTATATAAAGAAATTGCCATCGGTTTTCTAGTAGCCGGTTTTGTGGCAACATTTGTACCGGAATCCTTCTTTCAAGCTATATTTCCAACAGATTTACCAAAATGGTTAATAGTACCCATTCAATCAATGATGGCACCGGTACTTGCCATTATCACGGTAATTGGCTCAATGGGAAATGGTCCGCTTGCAGCAATTTTGACAAATAACGGAGTTGTATTCGGTGCAATTATGGCTTTTTTATATGCTGACTTTAATGTTCCACCAGCAGTTAAGATAAATGCTAATTTTTATGGCTGGCCTTTTGCCATTTACATTGCCGTAATTACAGCGGCGTCAGCGATATTAACTGGTATATCAGTACACATACTCTTCAGTTTGTTTGGAATATTACCAACAGAAATTAAGAAAATTAGTGAGTTAACAACATTTCAATTTGATTATACTTTCTGGTTAAATGTCTGTGCTATCGGTATTGCTATAACATTATTCATCCTGGCTAAAAGTGCCAGTAAAGAACATCAACACCAAAATGAATAAGGATTTCTATTGCCTTATTTATGATTATATAAAAAAGGAGATGATAAAATGTCTGAAACATTAATATATATAGTAATATTTGCTGCCGTAATGTTTTTTATGCATAGAGGACACGGTGCTCACGGCGGCGGAATGGGTGGCTGCGGTGGTCATTCGCACGGTTCACATAAAGGACACGGACAAAAAGATGATGAATCCGTTGCAGATTCTAAAAAAGAAAATGAGCATCAGCATCATTAAATATTTTGGACTAAAGAAATGATTAAAGGTAACCACTTTCTGATTCTGTTAACAACTACATTGGTATATGGTATTGTTTGGGCTTTAGTTTTTTTGTTTTTTTCAAGTTTTCACGGTATGACGAAAATGTTCAATGAAGACTTTATATTTTTTATAGCTCGTATATTCAATACCAAACTAAGCACTGTTACAACCGGTTTTACCTTCGCATTTTTCGATGGAGCGTTAATTGGATTTCTACTCGGGTCCATTTTCATGAGGATTTATAAAAGAAATGAAAATAAATAGAAATTAATAACGGATGTCAACTAATTGAAAACTCACAACCATTTTCAGCATACTATTAAATTCCGGTACCGTATTCATTTTATGAAACTTTAAGAATTAATTGTCCTTATGTTAAATTAATACTGAAAGAAATAGTAATGAAAGAAATTGATAACACTGAGTTGATACGATACAGATATAATAGATATTCAAAATTTTATGATATTCTGGAAGCTCCAATGGAAATACCTTCCAGTAAGTGGAGAAAAGAGCTTGTAAAATATAGCTCCGGTAAAGTGTTAGAAGTAGGCGTAGGAACAGGCAAGAATATTCCTTATTATCAATCAAATACAAATCTCACCGTTATTGATTTCAGCAGCGGCATGCTTCATAAGGCAATAAAAAAATTCGGTCATCTAAATAATATTAATTTCACTAATGCCGACATTCAAAAAACAGAATTTGAAACAGATGAATTCGATACCGTTATTGCATCATTCGTTTTTTGTTCCGTACCTGACCCTATTAAAGGATTGAAGGAAATTAAACGAATCTGTAAAAATGACGGGAAAATAATTATATTAGAACACGTTAGGAGTGATAATAAATTCATCGGTTTGTTGATGGACTTTCTTAATCCGCTGATTGTCGGACTGCTTGGTTTTAACATTAATAGAGATACCGAAAATAATGTTATTAATTCTGGATTTCATGATTATCAGGATAAAAACCTACTACTTAATATTTTTAGAATGTTTATTATTAATAACAAGAAATAAATTCCAATTAAAACCGGAGGAAATAATGAGCTACTATTATAGTAAAATAATAGAGGACAGCTTTGAGAACACATTGCGTAAAACAGAAGTTGCTCTTAAACAGGAGGGTTTCGGTATTTTAACTGAAATTGACGTAAAGGAGACCTTAAAGAAAAAATTAGATGTTGATTTCAAGAAGTATAAAATATTGGGTGCTTGCAATCCCCCTTATGCTTATAAGGCCTTACTGGCAGAAGACAAGATAGGCGCTGTGCTGCCTTGTAATGTTATTGTTATTGAGCAGGAAGAAAATAAAATCGAGGTGGCAGCCGTTGATCCGGTATCATCGATGCAAGTTGTTGAAAATGTTAATCTTTCTTCAATTGCAGAAGAAATAAAGACAAAGCTAAAAAAAGCCGTTGATAGTCTTGCTTAGACATAGAATCAGAACGCGACAAAAGAAGAAATAATTATTGGTTAAGTGCAAATTGTTTCAGCGAAAAGCTCAATTTTTTTTACTTCGTTTTTTACTTTTTTTAATCTTTTCTCTCTTTCTAAAAATATTTTCTCGGTAGTTTCACCGTATTGAGCCAGGTTTATTTAGAAATATCTATTTAAGATAGGCAAATAACCAAAATTCTTTTCACCGAATCGCTTAACATATTTAAAAATTTTTAAGAATCTTAAATCCTACCACCAGAAAAAACTTTATTATGTGCATTAAACACAACTTTTTAATGGCACCTCTATTGCGTTATCTTTTAAACAATTAAAAAGGAGTTGAGATAATGTTTTCTGAGATTTTAATCTTAGGGCTAAGTATTCTAATGTTAGTTTTAACCCTATATAGAATGCAAACATTAAGAAACCTGAAGCAATCAGTAATGAATTTTCAAACAATATTTTTTTACAAACCAAAACAAAAAGGTGATATAATGCTAAAGAAAAATTTAATTGCAATTTTTATTCTTGGATTTCTTTTCACGTTTGTGGCTTCTGTAAATGCCCAGGAAAAACCGATCGAAAAGAAAGAAACAAAAATGACAATGCAGCATGAGGATATGCAAAAATGCATGGATAAAATTGCTGCTGATAGCACAATGAGAATGCAGATGATGAATAAAATGATGGATCATGCTGAAGGTGATAATGAAAGTATGATGCAAATGTGCAAAATGATGATGGACAACCCCGAAATGCACAAAATGATGATGAAGATGATGCACAATGATGGAATGATGGAGGGTGGAATGATGAATCATAATATGAATATGATGAATGATTCTACTAAGACAATGGGTAGACCTGAACACGAGTCTCATCAGCAGAAAAAGTAAATGACAATTAGTGAAAGGAACAAAATAAAATGACACGCGACCCCGTTTGCGGAATGGAAGTGAAATCACAATCTAAATATTACATTGATTTAGATGGAAAAAGATACGAGTTCTGCTCTGAGAACTGCGAGGATAAATTTGTTCTTGACCCTAATAAATACATAGAAAAGATGAATAATGTAGAGCCGTCATATAAAACAACAAGCTATGGAATAGAAAAGCTTTCTTTGCCGATAAACGGACTTCACTGCACTTCTTGTGTAAATACGATTGAGAAAGAAATAAAGAAGTTGCCAGGGATAAAGGTAGCACACGTAAATTATGCAACAGAAACTGCACACATTGAGTTTAAGAGCGGTGAAACCACAACGGAAGAAATAATAAGCGCAATTAAAAATGCCGGTTATCAAACCGGGCAGTCAACTCTAAAGATTGGAATAAGAGGAATGCATTGCGGGTCGTGTGTCTCTAAAATTGAAAAAGAGCTTAAACTAAAAAACGGAGTCATTACTGCAAGCGTTGATATGGGAACTGAATCTGCTATAATAAATTACATCCCTGGATTAATTAATGTTAATGAAATAAAGAATGTAATTGATAAGCTCGGATATAAAACTTTTGACACTGCCGGTATAAAGGCCGAAAAAGAATCTCCCAAAACGGGAGAAGGAAAAGTAGAAATGAAAACCGTAGCAGCAGAACCTGTTGATGAGAACCAGCTTGCCCGTGCAAAAGAATATAAAACTTTGATGAATAAATTTATCTTTGCTGCGATACTTGCTCTGCCTGTCATTTTCTTCAGTTATCCAACCGTTTGGGGATTACCCGAACAATTCCAAATGGGTTCTTCTGTTTTAAGATACATCTGGATGGCAATGGGAATTTTGGCTCTGCCCGTGATGTTCTGGTCCGGCTCACAGTTTTATACGGGTGCATTAGCCGCGTTTAAAAATCGTTCGGCAAATATGCACACATTAATTGCAACCGGAATTTCGGCAGCGTGGATCTATTCGATGATCGCCACCTATTTTCCACAAATATTTCCCGTAGCTGAATTAGCCGATCAGTTTTTTGATGTGATTTTTGTTGTAGTGGCATTGGTTGTTCTAGGAATGGCTCTTGAGATTAGGGCAAAAGGCAAAAGTTCGGAAGCAATAAAAAAATTAATTGGATTGCAAGCTAAAACTGCAAGAGTATTGCGTAATGGAAATGAAATTGATCTGCCTGTAGAAGAAGTTGTACTTGACGATATAATTATCGTAAGACCCGGAGAAAAAATTCCTGTAGATGGTATTCTTGTAGAGGGATCATCATCAATAGATGAATCGATGATTACTGGCGAATCTATTCCTGTTGAAAAGCACGAGGGTGATGAAGTAATCGGCGCTACAATTAACAAAACCGGTTCCTTTAAATTCAAAGCTACAAAAGTTGGAAAGGATACAGCGCTCGCACAAATTATTCAGATGGTTGAACAGGCTCAGAGTTCTAAAGCTCCTATCCAAAAAATTGTTGATAAGGTTTCAGGATATTTTGTACCTGCAGTTATCATTACAGCTATTCTTTCATTTGTTATATGGTATGTATTTGGACCCGCACCTCAGCTAATTTATGCACTGATTGTTTTTGTAACTGTATTGGTTATTGCGTGTCCTTGTGCACTTGGATTGGCTACGCCTATTTCATTGATGGTCGGAGTCGGTAAAGGTGCTGAGAACGGAATATTAATTAGAAGCGGCGAAGCATTGGAGACAGCTCAAAAGCTAAATACAATTGTACTTGATAAAACCGGGACAATAACTGAAGGCAAGCCTTCATTAACAGATGTTCTGACCGCAAATGGATTTTCTGAAAGCGACGTGCTTGGCTTAAGTGCGAGTGTAGAAAAATCTTCTGAACATCCTTTAGCAGAAGCTATCGTTAACGGAGCTAAAAATAAATCTCTCGAATTGTTTGATGCTCAAAACTTTAATGCTGTGCCCGGATACGGAGTTGAGGCAAATGTTAATGAAAGAAAAATATTTCTTGGCAACTTAAAGATGATGAAAAAATTTTCTATAGATCTTGGTGACCTTGAAGTAAAAAGTATAAAACTTGCAGATGATGGTAAAACACCAATGTTTATTGCAATAGATAATAAAGCTGCCGGAATTATTGCCGTTGCAGATACGATTAAACCGGATTCAAAAGAAGCGATTGCATTGCTTAGAAAAATGGGATTGGAAGTAGTAATGATAACCGGCGATAATACAAGGACTGCAAATGCAATCGGTAAACAGGTTGGTATAGATAGAGTTCTCGCCGAAGTTTTACCGGAAGATAAAGCTTTCAATGTTCAGAAATTGCAAAATGAAGGAAAGATTGTTGCAATGGTTGGGGATGGAATAAATGATGCGCCAGCATTAGCTCAAGCAGATATCGGTCTGGCCATTGGCACCGGAACTGACGTTGCAATCGAAGCATCTGACATTACTTTAATTAAAGGAAGTCTTAAAGGTGTTGTGCTTGCAATTCAGCTTTCTAAAGCGACAATGAAAAATATTAAAGAGAATTTATTCGGCGCTTTCTTTTACAATGGATTGGGTTTACCAATAGCTGCTGGTTTGCTTTTCCCATTCTTCGGAGTTCTGCTCTCCCCAATAATTGCGGGTGCAGCTATGGCATTTAGTTCTGTAACAGTTGTAACTAATGCAAATCGTTTAAGAAGATTTCCCCCTAAAGGGATTCTTTCTAAAAAACCAAAATTAAATTAAGGAGTTGATAAAATGACACTCGATCAAATTTTAGTAATCATAGGCGGACTTGGTTTATCGACTTTGGTTGCCTGGTATTTCTGGTTTTCAGAAAAGAAGGCAGTAAAGGTTGATGTATCTGATAGTGGAATACAGGAAGCAGTTATTAAAGTTAAAGGCGGATATACGCCCGATGTTTTAGTCTTTGAGACAGGTAAACCTATAAAATTAAATTTTATAAGAGAAGAAACAGCTTCCTGTACTGAAGAGGTAGTATTCTCTGATTTTAATAAAAGAGCTACTCTTACTCCATTTAAAACAATTCCAGTTGAATTGAAAATTGATAAACCGGGTGAATACGGTTTTCAATGCGGAATGGGAATGATTAAAGGGAAATTGATTGTTCAATAAACATACTTTGGAATCTTGTTTGCTCTTAAGCAGAGCTGATGAATCTAAATATGAAAACTTTAAGGTTTCCTATTGAATAGGTTACTTTTAAAAAGTTAATACAAAATTTGAACGAGGTTTATAATGAAAAAGTATTTTTTAACAACGAAAATTATTTTTCTGATGCTGGCGAGCATCTCTTTAACAAGTTGTTCCGTATCTAATGTGAATAAAAGAGACTTTTCTTCCAGCCTCAGTTCAATTATTAAACCTGGTGAACCGATAGCAATTATGCCGTTTGAATCTGAAAATGCTTTATCAAATTTAGGCGGACTTATTTCTGACGAAGTTACAGCAAATCTTCTTGAAAATGTGCCTAACATCAAGATCGTACCAACTTCTGTAACACGCAGCTTTCTTTTAACAGCGAATATACCGGTAAATGGAATTCCAGACTTTCACTCAATTCATAGCATTAAAGAAGGTTTAAAATGCCGCTACCTTCTAACCGGCAATTTTTATTCTTCGATTGGTGTTATACAATACACCAGCACCTATTCTAATAGAATTGCTTCGGGAAGCGTAACGGTTCGTTTAATTGACTGCGATTCCGTAACTGTAATCTGGGCAAAACATATTCAGGATAGTTATCAAACAACCGACTACTACTCAAACGGCGTTCTCCAAACCAGCTACTACACCGAAGGTCAGCTTACACAGGAACTAATTAGGCGTTTAGGCCAAAGTATAGCTGAATACTTTTATTAAGCAAAGACTTTTTATTAAAGCAGAAGACCGAGGCTAAGGCAAAGGATGATTAACAAATCTCCTCTTTAGCCTCTGCTTTTTTAACTACTATCAAAACAAATCAAGTTTTTAAATTTATGACTTAACTTTCTTTCTTAAAAATCTTAAAAATATTTAAACTCTTTAAAATTCCTGTCTTCAAACTTTTTTCAAAAACTTCTCAACCTAATCAGTTCTCAACTTTTTTCTTTGGCACTATATTTTCTTCCAGAAGAAATAAAGAAACAATAAAACTTCTGTAAGAAATTGTTCACTTAGTAGAACATAGCAGAAGAGAAATGTCACTTGGAGGAAAAAAATTATGAAAGCACAATATGTAATTATCGTTAGCCTGCTTGCAGTTGTTTTGCTGGTAGGCTGTGGTACAACAATTCCGGGTGGTTATGAGGGGCTCCATTGGGGAACCTATAGTGGAGTTGATACCACGGTTTACGGTAATGAGTTCAAATGGGAATGGGTATGGAACAGTGTCGTATTGTATGACGTCCGCTGGAAAACCCAGAGTGAGAAGGTGGACATTCTTTCGAACGATGACCTTCATATGGATGTGGAGGTGGCACTTCGGCTGAGACCAAAACCTGATGAGCTGTATTTCTTGCATATAGAAATTGGACAACAATATTATGAACAAGTAGTGCAGCAGCAATTTCGCTCTATCTCAAGAGCGGTATTATCTCAGTACCGATACACGGATATCCCCAAGAAGAGTCTCGAGATTCAAAATGCGATCTTAGCGCAGCTTAAAGTGAACCTTGAGAACAAACATCTTGAACTGGATGCTGTAGAGATCAAGCATGTGGATTATCCTGAGCGAGTTAAACAAGCTGCAGATCTAAAACTGGCAACTGAACAAAAACTGCTGCAGAAGGAATACGAGCTAAAGATTGCCGAGAAAGATGCTACAATCAAGATCATCGAAGCACAAGGTCAACAGACGGCTCAAAAAATAATTGACAGCACGCTAACCCCGACATATTTACAATATCGCGCTCTTGATATTCAGAAGGAATTAGCGAAAAGTGGCAATGCGTCTTTCTATTTTGTGCCAGTAGGCGCCAATAGTATTCCTATTATTCTTGAGACAGGGATGGGATCAAAAAAGTAATGCAAAGTTAACCGAGTATTTGCAAAGCGCAATCCGGGGAAGGATTGCGCTTACATTTTTAGAAAGTATATAGAAATTATTTAAGAGAGGTATAAGATGAAAAACAAATATTTAATCTTTGTTATCCTTTCCTTCTTTTCAGTAGGAATGTATTCACAAAGTGATAAAAAAGCTGAAGCATTATTTAACCAAGGTGAATCTTATTTCAAGGAAAACAATTTTAATGAAGCCAAGCAAATGTTTATAAATTACCTAGAACGATTCCCTGAAGACATTAAAACTTTAACATACCTTTCTCAAATTGCTATTGCACAGCAAAATATTCCATCTATAAAATTTTATAATGAAAGAATTCTCAGCTTAGATAAAAATAATGTGGATGCTTTAATCATCCTTGGAGTAATCTATTCTATTCAAAGGGATTTTAATAAAGCTAAAGATTTTCTGAATAAGGCCATAACCATTCAGCCCGATAATGCAATGGCACTTTTTAATCTTGGGATTGTTTATGGTACAGCAGGAGAATTATATAATTCAGTAATTGTATTGAATAAAGCGGCTGAGATAGAGCCTCAAAACGGGAAGATATTTGAAACACTCGGGATGTTCTATCTTCAAAATGAGCTTACTGTTGAAGCTGAAATCTATTTTAAGAAATCTTTAGTTGTAAGTCCTGATTTAATAGAAGCGAGAAAAGGATTAATCATTTTGTACCAAAGTCAAAACAAGCTGGAAAAATCCATGCGTTATATTCAGCAGCTTGAAATACTTTTACCCGATCTTCCTCAGTTAAATCTTATTAAAGCTAATCAAGAATATCTCGAAGGAAGATATAAAGACGCTGTAAAATCTGTAATGATTGAAATAGAAAAAAATCCAGATGATGCAGATGCATATTATTTGCTGGGTAACTTATACAAAATAATGGGTGAGAAATCTAAATCCGGCGAAGCCTTCTCAATTGCAGAAAAATTATTAAATCAGAATCCCGGTTTTTTTGAAAGTGCTTCGCCCTTAAATATGTATTTGGGAAGTTATTTAAATAAATAAACTTTCTTTGAGGTATTATCCGGAAAAGATTACGCTTACATTAAATCGAGTTTGTGTTGGGAAAAATGTATGGATAAGATTTCATTAGATAACAATATGAGGATCGAATAGATGAATATGATGTGGAAAAATGTATAGGAGGAAATGAGGCAATGACGAAGATGTATAAAATGATGATGAACATGATGAACGGTGAAAGTAGTAAGATGAAACACTATATGATGAAGAATTCGACTAATGAATCAGAGCATAAATCTTATCATCAATAATTGTTTAAAAAACTAAATAATGGAGACGCTATGAACAAAATTTATTTAACTCTTCTAACGCCACTTTTTCTCAGCGGCTGCATGATGCTCGGTATGGGAGGAATGGGGCACACAGGAAGCGGCGGTATGCATGGAGATTCACATGGCTCTTCTATGAACGGTCAAACAATCGTAAAGGAATCTGTTGTTAATGGGATAAAAATTACTGCTGAATTTCCGCCATATACTTTAAGCGATGAACTGGCTTATAAAGTTACTCTTTATGATGTTCGCGAAAAATTAATTATCTCCGATGCGTCAATTTCATTGATTGTAACTACGGATAATAGTCGGGGACAAGACTCACATTCCGATCACGGTAAGATGAAAGAAATGAAATTTTTACCGGACGGAATTAATAATGGGACGTATATTTTTCGTCCATCAATCAAAAACACGGGCGCTTATAAATTTATTTTTGTTTTAGAAAGAGTTGGAAATGTTACGATAGATCCACCAATCGAAGTTGACCAAACCATTCAACTATTAAGTCAAGTGAATCAACATTCAGAAAATGGTGATAATATGACAGGATATGGAATATCTCCTGTCGTCTTAATCAGCGCCGGTGTAATTGCAATAATAATGCTCTTTATGTTCAGATGATTTTAAGAACATACTAACTAAGTACGAAACTCTATATCCAATGAGGTTACAATGAAACGAATTGTTTTTTTCGTAGTGCTATTGCTTGTTCTAGCATCAAGCATTGGCTTCGCTCAACATCACGGCAGAGGTAGAGTTGACAATGCTAATAGAAAAGACCCTGCAACAGCTGCGCTGCTTTCGATTCAACCGCTGCCTGTTGATTTAGGGAATTTTTACATTGGCAATTGGGAACGTGGAATTATCTACACAACTGCAGAACTTATCCTTTTTATACCGGCAGCCGTTTTGCTAGGACGCAATGGCTGGTCATGGGGTATGCATAATTATTCAAATTATTATGGCTCAGATTATCGCCCTTCATGGACTACAGCAGAACGAATCCAGTTCTATTATTTGCTGGCGGGATATGTAGTAGTAAAGATAATTAGCGCATTTGATGCGGGGTACTCGGCTGAACGATACAATCAGAATATCTCGCTGCGCTACGATGCGCCGACTAACACTGCGATGCTTTCGTTGAACATCCCGCTTAATGCATTTTAGTGAACGTATCGAAGTACAAAGAAAAAATTATTATTTCCGAACCTTTGTGAAAAAAAGTTGATTAAAAAACAAGGATGAAAATGGTTAAAGACCTCATTTGTGGAATGACTGCAAAAGAAGAATTTAAATTTGAATATAAGGGTAAGATATTTTATTTCTGCTCAAACTTATGCAAAAACGAATTTCAGAATTCTCCAGATAAATATTTGAAGCACAGACACAGGTCGTATGATGCTGAGAAAATAAAGGAAAGAAAGATTGCCTATTTTTCTATGGAAATTGGAATTGATTCTTCAATCCCAACTTATAGCGGCGGACTGGGTATTTTAGCGGGAGATTTTATAAAATCCTGTGCAGACCTAAAAGTACCCCTGGTAGCGATTACTCTTTTATATGAAAAAGGTTATTTTATCCAAAGATTGGATGCACAAGGAAACCAGCAGGAATTACCCGTCCAATGGAATCCAAAGGATTTTTTAAAACCCCTGCTGAAAAAAGTCAACATAAAAATAGAAACCCGAGATGTATTTATCCGGGCATGGCAGTATGATGTGGTAGGTGTAAGCGGTTATACAATACCTATAATTTTTTTAGATACGGACTTAGAAGAAAATAGTGAATATGATAAAGGGCTTAACGATTATCTTTATGGCGGGGATCAATGGTATAGATTGCTGCAAGAGATTGTCTTGGGTGTTGGCGGTGTGCGCATGCTTCACAGTCTGGGATATACAGGAATAAAAAAATATCATATGAATGAAGGACATGCTTCTTTTCTAACTCTCGAATTATTAAATGAGATGAAAAGAAATAAAGATCCGGAATGGAATTTTGATGCAGTGAGAGAGCTTTGCGTATTTACTACTCATACACCCGTACCAGCAGGTCATGACCAGTTTTTTTATGATTTAGTAGATAATGCTTTAAGAGAATTTATTCCTTCAGACATAGTAAGAATGCTCGGCGGTGAAGAACGGCTGAATATGACATTACTTGCCTTAAATCAGAGTAAGCACATAAATGGTGTGGCAAAAAAACACGGTGAGATATCTCAATTAATGTTTCCCGAATATTCAATAGAATCTATAACAAATGGTGTACATTCTTCTACTTGGGTTTGCGACAGTTTTAAAAGGCTCTATGATAAATATATTCCGGATTGGAAGAATGATCCTTTTAGCCTGCGATATGCCTTGAGCATCCCAAATGATGAAATATGGAATACTCACCAGGAAGCGAAGAACAAACTCATAGATTATGTCAACAAAAAAACAGGCATTGACATAGATTCTGAAACCCTTACAATAGGATTTGCACGAAGGGCAGCGGCTTACAAAAGAGCGGATTTAGTCTTTTCCGACGTTGACAGGTTAATAAAAATCGCCAAAGATGCCGGCAAAATGCAATTTATCTTTTCCGGTAAAGCTCATCCACAGGATGCAATGGGTAAAGACTTGATAAAGAAAATTATTATCGCATCGAAATGGTTAGAAGGCAAAATAAAAGTTGTTTACCTTGAAAATTACGATAAGGAGCTAGCTAAACTATTAGTTTCTGGTGTTGATTTATGGCTTAATACGCCGCGCAAACCACAGGAAGCATCCGGTACATCAGGGATGAAAGCCGCACATAATGGAGTACCTTCCTTAAGTATTTTAGATGGTTGGTGGATTGAAGGATGCATCGAGGACATTACAGGATGGTCTATTGGCACTCCTCAGAATACGGAAAGCAACGACCAGCAAGATGCAAGTTCCTTATATGATAAATTAGAATTTGCAATAATTCCTACTTTTTATGTTGGCAGGGAGTATTGGATCAATATAATGCGTCATGCAATTGCTATCAATGCTTCTTTTTTTAATACGCATCGTATGGTTCAGCAGTATGTTTTAAATGCGTATGAATAAATTCAAAATAGAAACCATTCTATACGAGATTTCCTAATTACTTTTTAATTCATATAATAGCGCATAAAGTTTGTACAAAATAAGTAACGAAAATACCTTCTAAAATTTTTGCAAATCTCAATTTTTAGAAAAAATCTACCTCGCATAAAAAAATACTTGACTCCGTACTATACTACTGATATTATATTTGTATTAAGTGAAAAATAGGTTTAGAAATGGAACATTACAAAGTTGGCGAAATAGCTGAAAAAATCGGTGTGAACGTAGAGACTTTACGCTATTATGAAAAAATAAAAATTATGCCTAAACCTAAGCGTAAGGAATCACGCTATCGTTTTTATGATGAGCTGGATTTGAGAAGATTATTATTCATAAAAAGAGCAAAAGAACTTGGTTTTACATTAAAAGAAATAAAAGAATTATTGAATCTAAAAATTGAATCAACTGCAACTTGCGGAGATATAAAACATTTAGCAGAACATAAATTAACAGACATCGAAGAAAGAATAAAAGACTTGAAGAATATTAAAAATGTTTTGATAAAATTGATTAATCAGTGTGTTTGCGAAGAAGTGTCAACCGAAGAATGCCCGATTCTTGAAGTAATAGAACAAAAAATTATTTAGCTGAAGGAGATTATTGTGGAAACAAATAAATTTTTCAGAAACAGTGCAATAGTAACAGCGTTACTTGCTTCATTATGCTGTATTACGCCGGTATTAGCAATATTTGGCGGATTGAGCGGTATTGCGTCTACATTTTCTTTTCTTGAACCGCTGCGACCTTACTTTATTGTTTTTACGGCAATCATTCTCGGTTATGCCTTTTATAATGCATACAAACCAAAGAAAAAAAATGAGATAGAATGTGCTTGCGATGATGAAAACGTTGAAACAAAGAAAAGCTTCATTAATTCTAAATCATTTTTATGGATAGTAACAGTGATTGCTGTTGTTTTAATTACATTTCCTTATTACTCTCAAGCATTCTTCCCGGAATCTCAAAGCGAATTATCAGCTAATTCAAATCACATAATAAAAGCCAAGCTTGAAATTGAAGGAATGACCTGCACAAGTTGCGAACAATCGGTTGATTATGCACTTAAATCAGAAAAAGGTGTTTTGAGTGCTGAATCATCTTATAAGACCGGAATTGCTTTTGTTCAATTTGATGATACAAAAGTTCAGCCGGAACAATTGAAGAAAGCAGTTGAAAATAAAGTTGGCTATAAAGTGAAAAAGATTCAAACAATAAACGAAAAAGAAAATTAAGATGGAGCGATAATGTCTGTTCAAACAATAAAATTAGAAATTAACGGAATGACTTGTGAACATTGTGCACAAACAATTAGTAAAAAGGTTTCTAAATTAGAGGGCATAATCTCTAAAGCAGTAAATTATCCAGAAAGGAAAGGTGAATTTGAGTTCGATTCGGACAAAGTATCAAAATCAGAAATTATAGATGCCATTAATTCTACCGGACATTATAAGGTAATTGATGAAATAGAATCGAATAAAAATAAAGTTTATCACTATGATTTGATTATCATTGGCGGAGGTTCCGCCGCTTTTACCGCTGCAATAAAAGCAAGTGAACTTGAGAAAAAAGTTTTGATGATAAATGATGGTTTACCTATTGGCGGTACTTGCGTAAATGTAGGCTGTGTTCCATCTAAAACTTTAATAAGAACCGCAGAACAATTTCACATTGCCAACCATCCAAACTTTTCTTCAATAAAATCCGGCAATAATAAAATTAATTTTAAGGAAGTTATCCATCAAAAAACAGAATTAGTGGAAGAGTTAAGAGAGCACAAATATGTAAATGTTTTAAAAGATGATTCGAATGTAACGATTCTTAAAGCGTACGGAAAGCTTATAGACAAAAATACAATTGAAGCAGATGGTAAAAAATATTATGCAGAAAAATTATTGATTGCAACCGGCTCATTCACATTTGTGCCGGATATTCCCGGTTTAAAAGAGATTAACTATTTAACAAACGAAACTTTGTATGATTTAAAAGAACTTCCCGAGCATTTAATTGTAATTGGTGGGAGATACATCGCTTTGGAAAATGCTCAGATGTTTGCACGGCTCGGTTCTAAAGTTACAATATTACAACGCTCATTCAGAATTCTTCCAGATGAAATGCCGGATGTAACCGAAACATTAAGAGAATATTTCGAAGAAGAAGGAATAGAAATAAAAACCGGTGCAAAAATAAAATATGTCGAAAATAAAAATGGAAAAGTTATTGTCAATGCTTCAATTAAAGATAACTACGAAATTATAGAAGGAACTCATATCTTTGTTGCAACTGGCAGAAAAGGAAATACTAAAGGTTTTGGATTAGAAGAAGTAGGAGTTGAATTTCATAAGCAAGATTTCATTAAGACAAATGAATATATGCAAACATCAATTCCAAATATTTATTCAGCCGGAGATGTAACCGGTGAGTTCTTGTTTGTTTATTCCGCTGCTTATGAAGGTTCTTTGGCAGTTGCAAATATGTTTGGTGAAAGTCTAATTAAAAAAGACTACTCGGTTTTCCCGTGGGTTATATTTACCGACCCGCAAGTAGCCGGTGTTGGAATGGATGAAAATCAAGCATACGAAAATAAAATTGAATACGAAGTCTCAACAATTCAACTTAAAAATGTTCCCCATTCTCTTGTAGCGAGAAATACAAAAGGATTTATTAAACTCATTCGCAACAAAGAAAATGATAAATTAATCGGGGCAAGAATACTTGCTTCAGAAGGTTCAGAACTTTTAATGGAAATTTCTCTTGCAATCAAATACGGAATTACAGTAAAAGAATTAAAACAAATGTTCCATCCATATTTAACTTTGTCAGAGGGAGTGAAAATAGCAGCTATAAGTTTTGATAAAGATGTTAAGAAACTTAGTTGTTGTGCTGTGTGAATATCAATATTCCTTTCTATTTAATCAGTGCATTTCTTATTTTTAATCCAGCTATTCAATTAAAAGGCTGATAACCATGCTCAATCCTTGCTCTGAGCAACGAGTTACCCGCGTCGCCTAAACTTTAAAGAACTTTAAAAATATTTAAACTCCTTAAAATTTGTCCCTCTCTTCTTTAATTAAAAGTTTCATTATTGAGACATTTTGTGAGGTTTTCCCTTCTGGCATTGTTCTTTCACTGTCAGCATTACTATTCTAATATTCAGGAAAGCTGTATGTAAAGCTTAAATACTATTTTCTGTTAATATATCAAGAGGTGCAAAATGGAAGAAACAGATGCCATTGCTAATAGCACAAGAGCTATATCTGTAAATCCCTTTAATGTTCTCGAATATAAAAAGAGAGGAACATTAAACGCCGATATTGGAAAATATAAGGAAGCAATGGAAGATTACAGCAAGGCAATAGAAATATATCCAAGAGATGCGGGTTGTTTTTTTAATAGAGGAACTGTTAAACTTAATCTTGGTGATATTGAGGGAGCCAAAGAGGATTTTAAAACAGCAACGATATTGAACCTTTCAGCTATAGATGAATAATCAAACCTGAAATAGAAAAGACACTGCTTTAATCCATAAAAATACAAGAACTTCGATGTCAACACGCTCTTTTCAAGTTTGCATCTTAGTTGGGCCTTAAATTTTAAAATACCTTGGCTTGTACATATTCAATCTCAAATCAAAGAAATTTCTTTCTTTTTTAAGAACTTTTAAAATTTTTAAACTACTTAAATTCCCACATTCTCTTTTTCAAAAAAAAGTTCATTTATCAGATGTTTTTCAACTATTAATTCTGGCATTCTATTTTCATTGATATAATCGAGTTTTTAAAATTAATTACTCTAAATGAATAAGGATGAAATGAAAAAGATTTTTTTGGCTGCAGCAATAACCTTAATAATAGCAGGGACAAGCTTTCCTCAAAACGAACCAATGTTTTTAAATAATGAAATAATTGTTGAAGTGAATATGAAAGAAAGGAATCCTTTAAAGCCAATTAATGAAGTCTGTCCGATTGAGGGGAAGAAAATTGATCACAAAATTCCTCTCCTGATATTTGATAATAAAATAATTGGATTTTGTTGCAACGCCTGCATTGAGGTTTTTAATAATGATCCGCAAGCTTATTTGAAAAAATTTAAAGGGGATGCAAGTTAAATGGAATATTTGATTTTGTCTGTGGTAGTAATTCTGTTCATTCTTCTTGCAAGAAGAAAATTTAAAAAAGTTTCCGAGGGGAAAAGCTGCTGCAAACATTAAAATTGAGGAACGGAAAATGGTAGCTGTAAAATAGCAGATGGATAATTTAAAAGAATACAAAATGAGGATCAGTGTAAGTTTAAGCGCAAGTTCAAGTTCTAATAATTATTAAAGAAAGATTTTAAAAAATAAATATGAAGAAAATCAACAGTTTATTAATCTTAACGTTAGTGATAACAGTATTCACAATAGAAGCAGAGGCAAGTCTCTCAGCTCACCCAGGTATTATAAAAGATACTGTATCTGTGGGAAGCAACAATATTTCTGTAATGCATATTACTAATTCAACATCAATACTTGCTTATCAGTTAAGCACCGATGTTCCGTGGATATCATTCAGTTCAACCAGCGGTTCAATAAATGCCAGAGATACTGTTGAAATTGAGATTAGCTATGATGCTGCCAATATGCAAAGCGGAACTAAATATGCTAACATTTATATCGGGGATCCGCATCACGGTCCGATTACAATCCCGGTTGAGATTTATATTCAAACCATTACTGATGTAAAAGAAGAATATTTACCGAACAACCCAATTTCATTTTCATTAAACCAGAATTATCCAAATCCGTTTAATCCTTCTACCAAAATAAATTACTCTATTCCCGAAGCGCAAAAAGTGCTGATAAAGGTTTTCAATGTACTTGGCAACGAAATTATGACATTAGTGAATGGAGAAAAAGCAAAAGGCAGTTATACAGTTGCTATAGATTTGAGCGGCTATTCATCGGGCGTTTACCTTTACTTGATTAAAACACCAAAGTTTAATGAAACAAAAAAAATGATTTTAACCAAATAACAATCAACATAATGGATAGTAAAATGAATTCTAAAAAAACAAAAATATTTTCATTTGTTCTGTTCGCTTTTGTATTTGCGGGACTTGTTTCTGCACAGCCCAAAGCAGTAATTCACCCGATGGAATATAATTATGGCGATATTGTTCAGGACTCTGTTGTAACAAAAATATTTGTAATTACAAATGAAGGTAATGATGTTCTAAAGATAACCAGAGTATGGGCCTCATGTGGATGCACTGCCGTAGTAGCTGGAAAGAATGAGTTAATGCCAAGTGAATCAACAGAGATAAAAGTTACATTTGATTCTAAAGAAAGATCAGGGAAGCAAAACAAGACAGTTTACATTGAAACAAATGATCCAAAGAATCCAACAACAAAAATTGCTTTAACGGGGAATGTTTTAAAAAAAGAAAGATCTTCTACCCAGATTGAAAAAAGTAAAACATAAAATTTCAAAATAAATTAATAAATCAACTAACTAATAATTATAAACTAATAAGGAACTTATCATGAAAACAATGACGTATTTATCGTTTCTTCTTACCGTCTTTCTTTTGATCACTGTATCGTCGTTTGCTCAGGATTCCAGCAAAACCAAAATGGAGCATAAGCATAAAATGGGGATGGGAAAAGATATGCACCACGAAATGAAAATGGAGGGGGAAATGAATTCACACAAAGGAATGGAAATGGGTTCTTCGAAAAGTAAAGAACAATCAATTGTAAGAGAAGGTGTAATTGATCTGAAAGCAATTGATAAAAACAAAGACGGAAGGGTTTACCAAGATGTGATGGATTGGAATGTAATTTCTGATGAGCCTGGCAAATGCCCTATTTGTGAAATGACTTTAAAAGAAGTGACCATTAATGAAGCCAAATATAATCTGTATAAGAATGGGTTCGAAGTTAAAGATTATTAAAAAATGTTAATGCTGGTTTAATCAATCAACTCCCTAAAATTTTTAAGGTGCAACATGATTTGTAATTCTTGTGGAGCTAATAACAACGAAGAGAACAAATTTTGTACAAATTGCGGCGAAGAATTAACTGCGGTAGAAAATATATCTCAGAATGCTTGTCCTAATTGCGGTGAAGAAAATGATGAAGCAAATAAGTTTTGTGTTTCTTGCGGAAAGCAATTAATTAGAAAAGAAGACGCTATAAATAATAATCTTCAGCATAAGAAGATGGGCATCCATCCCGACAAAGTCGGGAAAAGTAAAAAACAGCTTAGAAGAGAATCAAAAAATAACTTAAAAAGAAACCCAGCAAGAAAAACTTCCAACATTAACAATTTAAAGTTTTTATGGATAACCGTTGGTATAGTAATAGGTTCGATAATCATTGCATCTGCTTTTGATTTAATATTTAATAACTCTACTGACAAAAAAGTTCTAATAAGTCGGGATGAGCAAAAAAGCGCTAATCCGATAGTTGAGGCAAAAGTATATGAGATCGCTTCAAAATTTGTTTGCTCATGCGGTACTTGCAACGAGGAATCTCTTGAGGTATGCGCTTGCGAGCGTGCTGTTGAGGAACGACAATTTATTCGCGATTATTTAGAGCAATCCACAAATGGCGGACAAAAACCGGATGATATTGTTATTGCAGTTGCAAATAAATATGGCTGGATGAAAGCTGAATTTGCATCAAATTATAAGGTAGATCCTTCAAGAGGTTGGAATCCTAACCGGATTAGTGGACAGACAGATCAGCTTCTGATAACTAAAGATGTATTACCACCAGTTTTAAATTTAATAAATACCAAAGCAACTATATCAGATAAGATTTCTATTTACTCAGCGTTTAAGTGTCCTTGTGGTAAATGTAGATTAGATGAATTAAAAGATTGCAATTGTGATCATCCAGGAGGTGCAAAAGAAATAAAGAGATTTGTAGATAAAAAAATAAGCGAAAACAAGTACACCGTAAATGAGATTACCGATATGGTAAATAATAAATATGGTGGAAAGAAGATTTAGTATTCCAAAGTGAACTTAATAAAGAATATATCGTTTTTGATTTGTATCAGTTATAGTGTAAACATTGCTCAAACAGAAAGTAGATATTCTGAAATAACAGGCAGAGTTCGCGATTTTGAAACTAATAAACCTCTTGCTGGAGCGAATGTTGTTGCAATGAATACCAATTATGGAGCCGCATCTAATCTCAAAGGGAAATTCGAAGTAAAACTTCCATCCGGAACCTACTCAATAAAATTTTCTATGGTGGGATATGAGGATTTGATTATTGATAATATTGTTGTTGCTGGAAATGAAACAACAGTGATTGATACTTCACTCAGACAAAAAGCAATCAATTTAGAATCTGTTGTAATAACTCCTAAAACAGAAAAATATGATGCCACCAGCTTGACCGCAATGTTAAACAGAGATATGATAATGCGTTCTCCCGGTTCTGCCCAGGATATTTTTTGGACCCTTCAGACGCTGCCCGGTGTTTCAAGCGGAAGTGATGATTCCAAATTGTATGTACGAGGTGGAAGTGCTGCAGAAAATTTAATCCTTTTTGATGGTGCAACGATATCTAATCCATACCATTTCGAGTTTATGGGTGGTGGTCTTTTCAGCATTTTCAATTCAAGGTTAATGGATGAAGTTAAGTTCTATTCCGGTGGATTTCCTGCAAGATATGGGGACCGTTTGTCTTCAGTTTTAGTAATTAATAATAAAACTGCAAGTAAAGAAAATTTAGGTGGAGAAGTCACTTTAAGCTTAACTGATTTAAACGGTGTGATTGAATATCCTGTTAAAGCTTTAAATGGCTCCGGCTTTTTATCCCTAAGAAGAAGCTATTTCGATTTTGTTTACAAACTTATTCCGGATTTGAAAGGAAATAATGAAACAATTCCTTACTTCTATGATTATTATGGGAAATTGGATTTTAATATTTCGGATTATGGTAAATTAACTTTTACCGGTCTTTCCTCTTATGAGAACTTATATGGAGAATACAAATACGATCATTTTAACGGAGTGATGAACTCAGATGGTTATAACCAATCTTTTGGTACAAGATTAAATCTTATTTTATCAGACAACTCCCTTAATGAATTTAATTTTTATTACTCCAAATCTGATAAAGAAGCTCAATACCCCCAAAACTCTTTTGAAAATTACAAGTTCATTGAATACGGATTGAAGAATGATCTTTCACTTCTTTATCAAAGTCATGAAATACATTTAGGCGGATGGGTAATCTTCAAGAATGATAATGTATCTGTCAATCTTCCAGGTGAAATAAATTTCTATACTTTAGAAGACTATAAGATAAATTCAAACGGTAATTATATCCTCTATTCGCTTTATGGAGAATATAAAATAAAACTTACTGATGAAATAAGTATGAATAACGGCTTAAGGTTTGATTATATAGATAAGCTGAAGAAAGGGGTATTGTCTCCACGCTTAAATATCGCTTATGCTTGGAACGAACATATGAGCTTATCTTTTGATTATGGTTGGTATTATCAATCACCTATGGCTTATGAAGCAGGAGCCAATTCATCTCTTAAATTTAAAAAAGCAGAGACTGTTGGTATTGGTATTAAACATCAGATAACCAATGAACTTGCTGTAAATCTTGAACTGTACAATAAGAAATTGTATGACTTAGTAACAAACAATAATCAAACCGGTTCATTTTTAAGTGAGGGTTATGGTTTTTCAAGAGGTGTAGAACTTTATGTTCAAATAAAACCTGATGATAATTTATTCGGCTGGTTTTCCTATTCTTATTCAATCGCAAAAAGAAAAGAAGGAATAATCCGCAGTGAACAGTACTTTAGTTTTGATAGAACACATCTTCTTAGTGCAGTAATAAACTTTAGATTTAGTGAGGTTTGGAACATTAGCGGAAAGTACAGATTTGGAAGCGGTACACCTTATACACCGGTATCGGCAAGTTACTTTGATCAATCTTCTGAAAAATATTTCCCGATACTCGAAATTCAAAACTCTGCAAGATATCCTGATTACAACAGATTAGATATCCGATTAACCAGACAATTTAATTTAGGAATACAACCTCTTGAAATTTATTTGGAAGTACTCAATGTAATTAATAACAGGAATGTAGTTCACTGGATATATAATGCTGATTATACAAGCAGAAGTGAAATGACGGTATTGCCTTTAATACCAGTAATTGGAGTTAATTGGAAAATATAAAGTAAAATTAAAATGGAAATAAATTAACAGGTGATAAAATGACAACGATTAATTACTGCCCAAATTGCGGCAATAAAATAAACAGTAAAGTGAAGTTCTGCCCTAACTGCGGAAGCAGATTAACTTCAGAGATATCTTCTCAGCCAGAAGCCAATTCCGTATTACAGGGGAAAAGCAAAAGAGAGAAGGTTCTTAAAAGAGGAAACAATAATTCAAGCAAGAAAGGTTTATATGTTGGTTTAGCTGCTGTTCTTTTTGTAGGTGCATTAATTTTTTATATCAATGCAAAGCCATCAAAGGAAGCTGCTATAATTGAAAACCAGCCGAAAGTAAGTGATAATGTAACTTATCCTTCAGTCCGGTATGATCATTCCTACACTATTGCCTTTGCACAAAATGGGAAAATTATTCTTCCTCTCGATATAGTGAAAGAAAAGAAATTTGTGAAGTTCGATTACACTGGAAGTAATACTACTATACCGTTGCTAGCGTATCTTACAGAAGATGGAAAAGTAGTAACCGCCATTAGTTTATGCGAACCTTGCGATTCAAAATCTTTTCATATTAAAGGAAGCAATTTAATTTGTAATTCCTGCGGAACAACATGGAACCTCAATGATCTCAAAGCTATCAACGGTTCTTGCGGAAAATATCCGCCCGATCCGTTGCCAAGTATTGTTGTCGGTAATGAAATACAAATTGAAAAATCTCTTGTAGAGAACTGGAAGAGAAGAGTTTAACTATGAAAATCTATTCTATTGCATTTCAAAGTCTTAGACGAAGAAAAACTAAAACAATTTTTTTGATTATCGGATTATTTCTATCCGTTACTTCTGTTGTAACACTTATTACCGTAAGCGAAAATATAAATAGAAGTGTTGCAATCAATTTGGATGAGTTTGGAGCTAACATTATCATAACTCCTAAATCCGATCAACTGATGATAAATTATGGAGGGTTGAGTCTGGGAGAAGTTTCATTCAATAACTCGCAGCTTTCAGATAATGATTTACAAAAAATAAATACGATAAAAAACCGAAAGAACTTATCCATCATTGCCCCTAAACTTTTTGAGACTGTTAACCTAAAGGGCAAAAACGTTCTAATTGCCGGAGTCCGTTTTTCGGATGAACTAAAACTTAAAAAGTGGTGGGTAATCAAGGGGAAATCTCCACTTCCCCCGAACAATATTTTAGTCGGTTCAAACACCGCAGAAGCTTTGCGTATCAAATTAAATGATACAGTTTCAATTAACGAGCAGCGGCTTGTCGTTTCCGGCATCCTTTCAAACACCGGCTCGCAAGACGATGGTCTTATCTTTATGGATATTTTTACTGCTCAAACCCTTTTTCGCAAACTCTCAAAACTTAGTCTCATCGAAATTGCGGCATTGTGTTACGACTGCCCCATCGAAGATATTGTTTCTCAAACTTCATCTGTTTTACCAACGGCAAATGTTACACCGATTAAGCAAAACATTGAATCAAAAATGATGGCTGTTCATAGTTTTGAGCGGTTCTCGCTTGGAATTTCTTTGGTAATGTTAGTTACAAGCTTTTTAATTGTATTCGCAAATGTAAACTCTTCTATAACTGAGAGAACCAAAGAAATTGGAATATTTAAATCGGTTGGTTACAGAAATTCGCACATTCTCCAAATCATTTTAACAGAAGTTATTGCTGCAAGTTTAACAGCCGGCTTACTTGGGTTTTTTGCGGGTATATCCGCATCAAAATTAGTTTTACCCTTCCTAAGCATGCATGGACTATCTTCATTTACTTATAATTTTACAACACTTCCAATTGCAGTATTACTCTCTTTATTCGTAGGAATAACGGCATGTATTTACCCGGCTATAAAAGCATCACGATTAGATCCAACAGTTGCATTTAGATTTATTTAATGAGGCATAGATATGAGTTTAATAGAAATAGAAAATGTAAGTAAAGAATACAAATCCGGGACAGAGATCGTTACCGCTGTGAATAATATTTCGTTGGAAATAGATAGAGGTCAATTCATAACTATTATGGGAGAATCCGGTTCCGGGAAAAGCACGCTTCTGACGATGTTAGGCGGTCTTTCTGTCCCTTCAAAAGGGAAAGTGCTGATTGATGATTTAAATATTTATGCTCTTCCTCAAAATAATTTATCCGATTTTCGCAGGGAGTATTTAGGTTTCGTTTTTCAAACATTTCATCTGATTCCCTATCTCACAGTTGAAGAAAATGTTATGGTCCCTTTAGCTGTTGGCGATCTGACCAGAATACAAAAAAAGGAAATTGTTCACGCTACTTTGGATAAAGTTCACTTAAAAGAAAAATCGAAAAGACTAATTAACGAACTAAGCGGCGGCGAACAACAAAGAGTTGCAATAGCGCGCGCATTAATTAACGACCCTTTAATAATCCTTGCCGATGAACCTACCGGTAATCTGGATTCGAAGACAAGTGAAGATATCATGGATATTTTTGGCTTTCTTGTTGAAGAAAGCAAAACAATACTTTTGGTTACTCACAATAAAGTTTACCAATCGTATGCAGATAAAAAAATCTTTCTAAAAGATGGAAAAATATACGGAGGTGACTAATGTTAGTTGTAAAAGATCCGGTATGCGGAATGGTCTTTGTCAAAGAAGATGCCGCGGGACAAACGCTTTACAATGGGGAGACATATTATTTCTGTGCGCCATCTTGTAAAAAAACATTTGTTAGCGAACCGGAAAAATACTTGGCGACTTTTAATAATAAAGACAGATCAAAAGAAAGCAATGAAATAAATTTTGGAGAAAATGAAAGAAATGAAAAAGATAACGGCTTACGTGAACACGACTAGAGTCCATTGGTTAGTTGAGGAATTACAAGCTCTAGGAGTTCAAGAAATAGAAGTTACAGAATATTTCAAACCACTCTCCCAAATATCGCGGTTTGAATTATCGTGTGAAGATAATTTAGTTGAGAATGTCCGCACTGTTGTTCACAAAATTGGAACTCGCGGGCAGGTGCCAGACCATGCATTTTTTGTTTATTCATTAGAAGAAAATAATAATGGAGAATTAAAAAAAAATGTATCAAAAATATAAAGGAGAATATGAACGAGTAATCTTTACCCTCACACCATTTTCTCAAGTGGTGAAATTAATAATCAATCAATAACAAAAAGGAGTAACACAATGAACACGATCAAATCATTTGCTAAAGCAGCTATGATGCTTTCAGTAATGTTTATATTCAGCATTACTGTTTCTGCTCAACATCAACATGGCAGCGGAAGCGGAAATATGGGAACCGGCTCTCAAATGCAGAACATGCAAAATATGGGAGCTAAAATGGGTGATATGCAAAACATGATGACTCAAATGAATCAACTCATGGATAAGAGCGGTAAAATGCTTTCTATGATGCAGAACCAGCAAGATCACATGAATTTGGGTTCTCAAATGACCGGCATGATGCAAAACATGGACGATATGTCGAAGAACATGAAAAACATGCTCGATCAAATGAATACCATGATGGGCGATCAAAAGATGATGGAGAACCAGGAAATGAAAGATCACATGAAAGGCATGACCGATAACATGAAAACTATAATGAAAGATTATGACGATATGCTCGGCAGAATACAAAAACTTCCAAACTCAATGAAGAAGTAGTGATAATAAAATGCAAATGAAAATTAAAAGCATATTTCTTTTAATTTTTTCCGTCATTTCTTTAAGCGGAGTAACTTTTGCTCAAGAGGGCTGGTCGGTTTCGACCGGCCTTCAATACACAGGCGGAAATTATTATTACAATAGCTACAGTAAGCTACTTTCATTTTACGGTGGAGTTCGTTATCAATCAGAATATTTTAGTGTGAATGTTACCGCACCAATTATTTTTAGCAATAACAATACGCTCAGCCAGTCCGGCGGAATGATGCTGCCGATTGGTGGTAACTCATCAAACAGCAATAATATGATGAGAGGTAACTCACCCGATAATAACACCGGCGGAATGATGGGCAGTAATGGAAGCAATTCAAATCCTTATATGTTCGGTTCTTCATCTTCTATGAACTCAAGCGTTGGACTCGGCGATATTTTTATGACTGGCAATTATCAAATCTATTCCGATTATGAAAGCAGCTTTACGTCATCAGTCAATTATCAAATTAAATTTCCTACTGCAAGCGGTATGACAAACTTCGGCACCGGCAAATTTGATTACGGCGTTTCCGCAACTCTGCGCAAAGGATTTGATTCTTATCTTGCAATTGCAGATTTGGGATACCTGAACATCGGCGATCCAAGCGGAATTACTTACAATAATCCTTTTACCTATGGAGTTGGTTTTGGAAAATATTTTAATGATGGTAATTCATCTCTTCTGCTCTACTATCAAGGTTACACAGAAATTGTATCCGGTTATGCCGCGCCGCAGCAATTATCGCTTGGGCTTAACCATCAGCTAAATTCAAAACTAACACTCACACTTATCGGCGGAGTTGGGTTAACTAAATTTGCTCCCGGTTTGTTAGCTTCCACCGGCATAACTTGGCGTATTGGTGAGTGATCTATCATATATGAAAAAACTTAAGTGCGTTCATTCTTCTTTTACTGCTCTTTACAAATGTTGTTTCTCCGCACGGCGGAGAAGACCTTAAAAAAGAAAAAGTAGTTAAGTAAGATGCGTTAACCATAGTTGGCGGAGATACTATCGCAATAAGCGGGGGAATGAATTATGAACTATAAACAATTTATATAATTATTTAATTAGGAGTTACTATGCAATTAATACCTGATTGGGCGCCGAACATTCATCCAATGATTGTTCACTTCCCTATTGTTCTTTTAATCATTGCAGTATTATTTGATACTGCAGGATTGATATTTAAAAAATTCTCGTGGTTAGAAAAGTCTGCGCTTTTATTATACCTGCTAGGAACTATAGCCGCAGGAGTTGCCTTTCTAACCGGAAGAGCCGCATCAGATGGGCTTGATATTCCTGCTAATGTAATCACAGCAGTTAACAACCATGCTGATTGGGCTGAAGTTACTTTATGGTTCTTCATCATTTATACAATAGTTCGTTTAGGTTTTGCTTTTGGATTTAAGTCTATACCATTCGCAAAAATTATTGTAATTCCCCTTATTCTGATAGGGCTTACTGGCATTTATTTTTTGTATAATACCGGTGATCGTGGTGCGAACTTAGTCTATGGATATGGATTGGGTACCGGTAATATTTTAACAGCGGAAAATATGACGGAACAAGCTTTAGAGGTAGAACAAATTTCTGATTCGACTTTTACTGTAAGTAAAGATGGTTCCTGGAAGTTAATCGCTGCTGAAGGTATTGATAAAATTCTATCAGAAAAATTCAAGTGGATAGAGGGTTCGCTCAAAGAAATTAGCCCAATGTATGATCAGGACGAATCTGCTTTAATGCTTCATCCGGAGAAAGAAGCAGTATTTGTTTATGATAATAAAATCAAAAGCGTTCAGGTTACAGCAAAAATTAACATAGATGATTTCAATGGTGAACTTGAATTGATTCATCACTTCAAAGATAAAAATAACTATGACTTCCTCGGCTTAAAGAAAGGAGAAATTTATCTTTCAAGAAAAAGTAACGGAGAATTAGAAGTCTTTGAAAAAGATAAATTCAAAGGTAATGGCTGGCTTGAAATAAAAGTTGTAAGCGATGGAGATCATTTCAGAGGTTATGGAAATAATAAAATGATCGTGCATGGACATAGCGATGAGCCAAAACCAGGCAGTGTTGGAATGAAGTTCTCCGGAACTGGCAGCGTAAGTATTAAGATGATTAATGTAGAATCTCTTTAAAAAGTAAAGTAAAACGGTGACTCTAGTTGAGATTAAAGCAAATTTTATTATTTATACATTCACCTTACGCAGAAAAATCTTAATCTTGCTCTTAGTTGCCCCCCTTTGTGGGGACTCGATTTTTAACTCGATTAAGAGTACGATTAAGATTACGACACCATGCGTAACATAAGTTATACAGTAACAAGTAATTAATGAACAATCAAAAGTAAAAAAATGAAAACAATAATTCTTATAGTTGCCCTGATAGTAACTGGCTTAGTACAAAAAACTTTTGCACAAGACAGCACAGCCCAATATTTGCAAAAAGTAATCACCGATTATCTTAATGCAAAAAATGCGCTGACAAAAGATAACGCCGACAGCGTAAGCGTTTATGCAAAAATTCTCTCCGCCGACCTTCAAAGCATGCCGATGCAAAAACTTTCTGCCGATAAGCACGAAATTTGGGACCAGTATTACGAAGTATTAATAAACGATGCAACGGAGATTGGAAGCAATGCTAATTTAAAACACCAGCGCGAACATTTCGCCGATCTGTCTTCAATCTTTTACAAAATGGTAAAGGCAATGGAAATGAACACCATTGATTTATATTATCAGTATTGCCCAATGGCTGATGCTTATTGGATAAGCGAAAAGTCTAAGATCAGTAACCCGTATATGGTTAAAAAAATGCCTACATGCGGTTCAACAAAAGAAACATTGAAAACAAAACAATAAAATATATTTCCTTCACCCAAGCCCCTTCAGAAGAAGGGGTATTAAAATAATGGTTACATCCAAAGAATTATTTTTTATGAAAAAAACAACTTTCGTTTTATCGCTTCTCCTTATCGCTTTCACAACAATCTTTGCACAAAAAACCGTCCGGTACGATTTATACATTGCTGATACTACCGTAACATTCGGAGAAGAAGCAAAACGGGCTATTGCAGTCAATGGAACCATTCCTATGCCTACATTAACATTTACACAGGGTGACACGGCAGAAATATATGTGCACAATAATCTAAACGAAGAAACATCCCTTCATTGGCATGGCCTCTTTCTGCCTAACAGGTACGATGGTGTCCCTAATCTTACTCAGATGCCAATCAAACCCCATACTACACATTTGTATACATTTCCTATTGTTCAGTCCGGTACCCATTGGTACCATAGTCATTCACGGTTGCAGGAACAAATAGGCATGTATGGTGCTTTCATAATGAATAAAAGAAATGAATGGGACATCCCAACACTGCCTGTTGTATTAAGTGAATGGACTGACATGAACCCCGAAGAAGTGCATCGCAGCTTAAAAAGCGCCACCGATTGGTTTGCAATTCAAAAGGGCACTACCCAAAGTTACGGTGAGGCATTGTTCAGCGGCAATTTGGGAACAAAACTCACCAATGAATGGAAACGGATGAATGCAATGGATGTAAGCGATGTATATTACGATAATTTTTTGATAAACGGTAAAAACCAAAATGAGCAGCCCCAATTTAAGGCGGGAGACAAAGTAAGGCTGCGTATAGCAAACGGCGGCGCATCCGATTATTTTTGGCTTACTTATTCGGGCGGTAAAATAACTGTAGTAGCCAGCGATGGCAATGATATGGAACCGGTAGAAGTTGATAGGTTAATTATAGCCGTGTCGGAAACCTATGATGTTGTTGTAACAATTCCCGAAAACAAAAGTTATGAATTTCTCGTAACTCCAGAAGACCGTACCGGATCAGCTTCGTTATGGCTGGGAAGTGGAGAAAAGGTGCCGGCAACAAAGTTACCAAAGCTGAAATATTTTGCCGGAATGGAGATGATGAACGACATGATGGATATGAACGGCAATATAATTGAAATGGAGGGAATGAAAATGCAGAACCAGGAGATGGACATGAACATTGTTATGTACCCTGAAATAACAGGTCCCGAAAATCCTGAAGATACTATGACAACGGAGAACATGCCGGAAATGAAGAACGATGATAATATGAAGGAGAATGACAATGTAATGCAGATGGACCATAACACCCATAACATGACCGGTATGGAAAATGATAATTCAGATATTGTGACGCTTAATTATACCATGTTGCGTTCACCGGAAAAAACAACTTTGCCAAAGGGTCCCTGGAGAGAATTAAAATTTGATTTGACGGGAAATATGAATCGCTATGTTTGGTCGATGGACAATAAGACGCTTTCAGAAAGCGATAAGATTCTTATTAAAAAAGGGGAAAACCTTAGAATTATTCTTTTAAATAATAGCATGATGCGGCACCCAATGCACCTGCACGGACACGATTTTAGGGTGTTGAACGGACAAGGCGAATATGCCCCTATGAAAAACATAATAGACATTATGCCAATGGAGAGGGATACAATAGAATTTGCTGCTTCAGAGCCAGGCGGAGATTGGTTTTTTCATTGCCATATTCTTTATCACATGATGTCAGGAATGGGCAGGGTTTTCAGTTACGAAAATTCTCCACCAAATCCTGATTTACCAGATCCCAAAAATGCACTTCAAAAATTATTTGCTGACGACCGTGAGTTTCACCCCATGGTGCGCATAGGTTTGGAAAGCAATGGAAGTGATGGTGAAGCCATGTATACCAATACACGTTGGAAACTGCAAACCTTATGGCATTTGGGTTATCACGACAGACACGGTTACGAAGTTGAAGCTAATTTTGGGCGATACCTTGGCCGAATGCAGTGGTGGTTTCCCTATGTTGGCTTCGACTATCATTACAAAAGAGTAGACTCTCAGGAAAATAATTGGCTCGGGCAAATAAGCAACAAAAACAATAGGAAAACATTCGTAGTGGGTGTGCAATATACTTTACCGATGTTGGTAATTGCCGATACAAGAATTGATACAGATGGTAAGTTTCGCTTTCAATTTAGCAGAGAAGATATTCCGATAACCAGCCGCTTGCGGTTTAATTTCATGGTAAATTCGGATGCCGAGTATATGGTAGGTTTTCGATATGTTACCACAAAATATTTCTCACTCTCAACACATTACGATAGTGATATGGGCGGAGGGGTAGGCATTACTTTCACTTATTAAAAGTTCAATTATAAGATCTTAACAAATTTGAAGATAAAAAGTCACCTTACGATTATAAATTAAAATAAAAAGGAGTAATACAAGTGGAACAAACAAATTATGGATTCTCAAAAGTTGTAAATCTCGGCTACGAAGAAGCAATTGAAAAAGTAACAGAAGAACTAAAGAAAGAAGGATTCGGCGTTCTAACTGAAATTGACGTCAAAGAAACACTGAAGAAAAAATTGGACGTTGAATTCAAGCCATACAAAATTCTTGGTGCTTGCAATCCGCCGTTTGCTTATAAATCTCTACTAGCTGAAGAACAAATTGGACTGATGCTGCCTTGCAATGTAATTGTTTATAGAAACGATAATGAAGAAACTGTTGTTGTTGCAATTGATCCGATTGCTTCGATGCAAGCAGTAAAGAATGATAAGCTTGGTGAAGTAGCAGAAGCAATACAAAGTAAATTGAAAAAAGTAATTAGTAGCCTATAAAGATTGATAAGACCTTTTGGTAAAATGTGGCGAGGGCTGAATTAACCTTATTGGACTTTAGCCATCATCACCGATTTACTTGTGAAAAGAATTATTTATAAGTTCGCTTTCATTTATGAAAAAAAATAAATTTAAAAATATAGTCTATGCTTCTTTTGCTGCAAAGATTGCATTTAAAAAATAATTATTAACCTTGCTCAAATTGATGCCATTAAGGATGGGAAAGTGTATCAAGATCCGATGGATTGAAGCGTAATATCAGATGCACCGGGCAAATACCCTCTCAGCAAGATGAACTTGAAAGAAGTTTCTTTAACAGAAGCAAAAGAAAAACTTATTAAAAATGGTTTTAAGATAAAGTAAATATAAGAATCAAATTACTTACAGTTTAGGTATCGGAAACTTCGTACCGGATTTTACTCTATCCGGTGAAATACGAATTAATTTATAAAAGGGAAGAAAAAAATGAAAACAATTATATTAATTCTTATATTTGTTCTAACAGCAACAATTACTATCTCGGCCCACGAAGGTAAAGAACATAAAAAAACAATGAGTGGGGCAATGCCAGACACAATAACAATAGTTGGAAGAGATACAATTACCATAAACGGAAAAGCGGTTAACAAATTAGTTCCTGAACAAGAAGTCGTTGAGATGAAAGAGCAGGAGTTTATTCTTAAGCCTGGAGAGCAGATGTTTTCCCATCTTCACAATAAAATTGTTCACTTCCCTATTGCACTAACACTCGCTGCTTTTTTGTTTTCCCTCCTTAACATCAAAAAGCAAAGTCCTTGTGTTGCCCAATCGATAAAAATACTATTAGGAATTTCTCTTGTATCAGCTATCTCTGCTTACTTCACCGGCAATTTTCAGTTAACACCTTTTATAGGAGAGCCAAAAGAATGGCTGGCGAATACGCATCGTTAAACCGGAATAATTTCTACAATTTTGATTCTAATTTGGTTTGGTGCGTTATTTATTGAGCGGACAAAAAAATCTGCATGGGCAATAGGTTTGGTATTATTAATCGCAATTTCGATTACCGGCTTTCTTGGCGGAGTGTTAGCACATTAAAATTATTTTTTAGGTATTCTGAAGTTTTTGAAAATTATTTTTCCCTTTAAACAGGTTGAAAAGATAGGAGTTCGTATGAAAAAAGCACTTGGAATTTTATTATTAATTGTTCAGTTATTTACCGGATGCATGATGGGAGGAATGGGTATGATGGGAATGGATCATCAACAAGACCATGGAGAAATGAATTCCGAAAAAGCCATTAGCAAAGAAGTCATCACCTCAAACTATAAATTAGTAGCAGAGTTTCCCATTCCTCAGCAGCACAGCGAAGTAGGATATTCATTGACTATTACTAATCTTTTAACTAAGCAACGTGTAGTTCAAGCCGAAGTATTCTTTGAAGTAATAGCATCAGAAAAAACTGAAAATATAAATAGCGGAGAAAATACACCATCGAACAATGAAAAGTTAGTTTCAAATAAGATTGAAGCAAATGAAAACGGAGAGTTTAGGTCTTTATTTCTTTTTCATTCAGTAAGTAAAGTCAACTTAGTATTTAATGTGATATCTCTTGAAAACGAGAAAATTAGTTTTCCAATAGAAATTTTCACTAATCAAAACGTTGCGGAAGAACAGGAAAATCACGAAAGTGGAAGCTGGATTGATCCTTTATGGTTTATTGGAGCTGCCGCAATGACTGCAATCATGATTTTTGTTCATTTATAAAATGAAAGAAATAATGAATTTTTTTTGAATGGTTGAAGAAATGACTAACTACCAATTTCTTTTATCACTATCTATTTAATTTTAATTCTACTTTGGTTTGTTCCGTTATTCATTGAAAAGACAAAAAAGTATTCGTTGTTTCCGGGTATGATAGTAATAATCACTGTTTCTATCACAGGATTTTATGGCGGTATTATTGCAACAAGTTAATTGCTCAAGCTTATAAATTATAGAATTGTTTTATCATGATTGAATGAAAACAAAAACTAGAAAGGATATCAGGATGAATTGGATTGGAATTTAATTTCCAATGCGCCTGGTAAATATCCACATTGTAAAATGACACTTGAAGAAGTCACACTGAAACAAGCTAAAGAAAACCTTCTTAAAAACGATTTCAAGGTAAAATAAATAACAATAATTATTAGGAAATAAATTATGAACTCACAAAAATCATTCATAAATATATTCATATTCATTACACTTATATTCATGTCAAGCGGAACAATTTTAGCACAGCATCAGCATGGTAGTGATTCAACAAAAACAGAAATGAAGAAAATGGGTTGTCGTAAAAATATGAATCACTCAAAGCATGAAATGAAATCTGAAGAAAATGAAATGAATATTGTAGAAAAAATCAATGTCGGAAAAATAGATGTGAATAATGACGGAAAAGTATTTATAGATGGTATGTGCAAAGACGTTATAAAGGATGAACCTAGAAATTACCTTAAGTGTGGAATGAAATTAAAAGAAGTTACACTTGAGGAAGCAAGAAAGTTTATCGAGGGCGATAGCAAAAAGAATAGCCATAATCATTAAAATATCTCACTAGGTCACCTTACGTAAAAGTGAAGAATACAAACCCAGTTCCTAAGGAATAGTCTTAAAAATCAAAGGAACTGGGTTTGTTTGCGAATTTTCATCATTACCTTGTGTAACGTGAGTTACTAGAAGAATTTAAAGTTGTGAAAAGACAGGAAGATAAATTGAAAGGAAAGATAGAATGAAAAACGGACATCATAATCATTCAGAGCATGATCATTCAAAACATAGTGCTCACAGTTCTCAGGGAACAAGGAATCACAAAAAAAGACTACACATGACGAACATAGGTATTCTGAACATGAGGGCCATACGATTGAAGGTTTCAAGAAAAGGTTATGAATTTCATTAATAATTACAATCCCGATTCTTATTCTCTCACCTATGATCCAGCATTTTCTCGGACTTAAAGAAACTCTTCGTTTCATTGGAGATATCTATGCTTTATTTACGCTTTCATCTTTCGTTTTTTTCTATGGCGGCTATCCTTTCTTAAAAGGTTTGCGTAATGAATTGAAAAACAAACAGCCCGGAATGATGACTTTAATTGCGCTTGCAATTTCGGTTGCTTATTTCTACAGCAGTGCGGTTGTGTTTGGAGTTAAAGGTGAGGTTTTCTTCTGGGAGCTTGCAACTCTTATTGATATAATGTTGCTTGGACATTGGATTGAAATGAAATCTGTAATGGGAGCTTCAAAAGCGCTTGAAGAACTTGCCAAACTTATGCCTGATGAAGCTCATAAAATTGATAATGATGGAAATGTTACTGATGTTTCTGTTTCCGAGCTTAAACATAAAGATAAATTATTAATCAAGCCTGGAGAAAAAATTCCTGCCGATGAGAAAATATATGAAAGGAAGAAATCAATTAATTAATGAAGCGATGATAACATGTAAATCAAAATCTGTTTCAAAAAGTGAGGGAGATGATGTAATCGACGGGTCATTTAACTGTGAAGAATCAATCAAAATTGAAATTGAAAAAACCGGCGATAAAACTTTTCTTTCCCAGATTGTAAAGTTGGTTAAAGAAGCACAGGAGAGTAAATCCAAAACTCAGAACCTTGCTAATAAAGCTGCATTTTTGTTAACTATAGTTGCAATTACCGCAGGCGCATTAGCAATGTTTGTATGGCTTGTATTCACAGGACAAAGTTTCAACTTTGCATTAGCCAGAACTGTAACGGTAATGGTAATTGCCTGTCCGCATGCTCTCGGTTTGGCAGTTCCTCTTGTTGTAGCAGTCTCCAAAGCGCTTTCTGCAAAGAGCGGTTTGCTTATAAGAAATAGAAATGCATTCGAGCAGGCCAGAAATATTCAGGCAATTATTTTTGATACGACAAGAACATTAACTAAAGGAGAATTCGGGGTAACAGAAACGTTTTCTTTCGATGATAGTTATGGAAATACAATCATTGGAACGCTGATGATGTAGATCGAGCAGATATTCGCAGATTTCAATCAGTGAAGATCTATATAATCTGTGTCATCTGCGTGCTATTGATCCTATGCCTTGCTAAACTTCAATAAATAAGATTTAATAAATTTATTTATATCGCCATCCATCACTTTCTGCACATCGGATGTTTCTTCGTTGGTTCGGTGATCCTTAACCATATTGTATGGGTGAAAAACGTAGGATCTAATCTGACTCCCCCACTCAATTTTCATTTTCCCTTTTTCAACTTCATCCAATTCTGCTTCAAGCTTTTCCTTTTCTTTCTGATAAAGTTTTGATCGCAGCATCTTCATTGCATTCGTTTTATTTTGAAATTGAGATCTTTCACTTTGGCAAGCTGCAACAACTCCCGTTGGAACATGAGTAATTCTAACAGCAGTTTCAACTTTGTTAACGTTTTGTCCTCCCTTACCTCCTGAACGATACGTATCGATTCGCAGATCGGCAGGATTGATGTCGATCTCTATCGTATCATCAATTTCCGGAATGACAAAAACCGACGCAAAACTTGTATGTCGTCTTTTGTTTGAATCGAAAGGAGAAATTCGCACAAGCCGATGAACTCCATTTTCAGCTTTGAGATAACCATAAGCATATTCTCCCTCAACTTCAATTGTGGCAGATTTGATACCGGCACCATCACCTTCAAGAATATCTACCAAATTCATCTTGTAACTGTTTTGTTCTCCCCAACGAAGATACATTCGCATTAGCATTTCAGCCCAATCCTGCGATTCAGTTCCTCCTGCACCAGAGTGAATTGTCAGAATACAATTTCTCTCATCATCCTTACCGCTAAGCATATTTTTAAATTCTACATCCTCGATTGCCTTATCTAAAGCTTCTATCTCTTTGATAATCTCATTATATAAGGATTCTTCATTTTCGCTTTGAGCAAGTAAAATTAATTCTTCTAACGAATTTGCTTTTTGGTTTAAATTATTCCAAAGAGAAATCCATAACTCAAGCGATTTAATTTCCTGCAGTGTCTTTTGTGCAGCGATTTGATCATTCCAAAAACTTGGAGCAGTTGTCTGATGTTGTAATGTGGTATGCTTTAATTCTTTAATATTTAAGTCAAAGATAACCTCGTAGATTGGCAATTCTTATTTTTCGGGCGTTAAGTTGTTTTAGTTCTTCTTCGTACATAGTTTTTCCTTTATAAACCATGATGCTGAACTTGTTTCAGCATCTTTTTAACTACTAACTTAGACCCTGAAACAAGTTCAGGGTGACAATGTTCAAACCTCAATTTCCATTCTCAGTAAAGCAGCAGCTAGAGTTTTACCTTGTGCATCATGTTTTAACGAAACTGTTCCACCGCCGCCAAGAGTGTTATGTAACAAAAAATTCAAAGCCCGAATGTTTGGCATTTCGAAACGCTCCACTTTGCCAAGACAGATTCCTTCGAAATGTTTTTTCACTCTTTCTGTAGTTAGATGTTTTTTAATTATCTCAAAACCTTTATCATCGTAAGCAATTATTCCAACATTTGCGGCATCACCTTTATCACCGCTGCGACCGTGAGCGATATCTTTAAGTTTGATTTTTTTCATTCTTATTATTTATGCTGAACTGGTTTCAGCATCTCCATGCTACTTGAATATAATATTCTGAATGGATCGGTGATATCAGGATATAAATCCCTCCAATCCTTATTTACTGATTCAATTAAATTAATCTTCCATTGTCTGTGCCAATTTTTTAATTGTTTCTCTCTTTTAACTGCACTCTCCGAATCTGGATGAACTTCATAATATACGAGTCGATTAACATTATATTTTTTTGTAAAACCCTCTATTAACCCTTCCTTGTGCTCAAAAACTCTTCTTGCCAAGTCATTGGTCATGCCAACATATAGTACTTTGTTTTTACTCGATAAAATATAAACAAAATAGTTTTTCATATGCTACAGATACTGAAATAAATTCAGTATAAATGTCAAGCAATAATTCCGATGTTTGCGGCATCACCTTTATCACCGCTGCGACCGTGAGCGATATCTTTAAGTTTGATTTTTTTCATTCTTATTATTTATGCTGAACTGGTTTCAGCATCTCCATGCTACTTGAATATAATATTCTGAATGGATCGGTGATATCAGGAATAAATCCCTCCAATCCTTATTTACTGATTCAATTAAATTAATCTTCCATTGTCTGTGCCAATTTTTTAATTGTTTCTCTCTTTTAACTGCACTCTCCGAATCTGGATGGACTTCATAATAAACAAGTCTATTAACATTGTATTTTTTTGTAAACCCATTTACTAATCCTTGTTTATGCTCAAAGATTCTTCTCGATAAATTATTTGTCATTCCTACATAAAGTACTTTTGTCTGACTTGATAATATATAAATGAAGTAGCATTTCTATACTAAAGATCCTGAAATAAATTCAGGATAAATTAATCATTTTTACTTTAGGTTGTACAAGCTTTTTAGGAATTAATGCAGGCCAAAACGCAACAACATCTTTTGGTTTTGGTCTTCCTCCTGAAAAACCAGTGACACTTGGAGGACCAGTTAGTATTAAAGGAGCTATTTCCTGACCGAACCTGTTAACAGTTGTTCTATCTTTTGCTCGCACAGAAAATCTTAATACAATCTCATTAATTTTATCTTCATCTAACTTTACAGCTAAAGTCTCGTGAGTTGCATTGTAACCTACAAATTCCGCCCTTATTTCATCAAACTTAAGACCAAGATTCTCAAGTCTCTTTCGAAGAATTTTATCAGCAGCTTTTGCTTTGGTTAATGCATGAGGCCATGAATAAGTTAAGGTTCCTGTCGCACTGTATCCGTCATGATAAGAACATGAAACTTTATAAAATTCCGTTTCCGGTTTACCTTTTACATTATAGACTTTTACTTTGTCTTTACCAATTTCTTCAAGCTTAATAGTAGTAAAATCCGCAACACAATCGGGAGTAATATATTCCTTTGGATCACCAATTTCATAAACAAGCTGCTCTGCGATCGTTTCAAACGAAACTTTACCGCCTGTATTTTTATGCTTTGTAATTACCACTTCGCCATTTGGAAAAGCTTCAGCAATTGGAAATCCTATCTCAGCAAAATTTTCAATTGATTGCCAATCACCTAAAAAATTTCCGCCAGTTGATTGTGCTCCACATTCCAAAATATGTCCTGCAACAGTTCCAGCAGCCAAAAGATTGTAATCGGTATTTTTCCAACCAAACTCATAAATCATTGGAGCAAGCGTTAAACCCGTATCAGTTGTTCTTCCTGTAATAACAATATCAGCACCCCTTTTTAGTGCTTCAACAATTGGGAGAGCACCAAAATATACATTGGCGCTAAGGAGTTTTCCTTTAACATTAGTGATAGGTTCACCCGTTTCCATATTATTCAGATCACAGCCCTTTTGAATAATTTCATCGAGACAGTCTTTAATATCATCACCCAAAACAACTGCTACGTCAAGTTTTCCAATATCTAGCTTCATTGCCACTTCAAGAATTGCATCAGCGCAGGCAATAGGATTTACACCTCCGCCGTTTGTAATAATCTTTATACCTTTTTTAGTCGTGATTGGAAGAATCTTTTTCATCAAGTCGATCAAATCAATTGCGTAACCAAGATTTGGATTTCTACTTTTCTGCTTTTGCATTATTGACATGGTAACTTCAGCAAGGTAATCCATTACGAGATAATCAATATCTCCTTTTGTTACTTGATGATATGGTGCATCAACTAAATCTCCCCAAAATCCTTGTCCGGATGCAATTCTAATTTTATCTTTCATATTATTCTTTATTATTTATGCTGAACTCGTTTCAGCATCTTTGTAGTAAATTAGTTAATTCGTAAATGCATTGAGACCCTGAAACAAGTTCAGGGTAAATCTCCTCAACTAAATCTCCCCAAAACCCTTGGCCTGATGCAATACGAATTTTATTTTTCATAATATTGTTCTATTCAGTTAAGCGTATCATTAAAACTAATTTAATACAGCAGTTTTAAATGCTTTTATGTAATTATATATATTTAGCTGCTCAAGTTGCTCACTAAAATATAAAAACCGTTAAAACGGTTAGTAACTCAGGTGTTGTATTTCATTCTCATCGGGATTAATCCCGATGAGAACGGGAAAAAATTTACGATTGATGAACCGTTTCAACGGTTTATTAGAACGAGTGGTCATCTTGAATTAGCTACCGACTCCAATATGTTTTGTAAACAATTGTAATCTTTAGTAGCGATAGACATATACTGACTCGCGTAAAATCTGTTCCTTGAATATCGGTTTAATATATTTCTCTCTGCAAATATCTATATTAACATTAAACTTCCTTTTGAAGAGATCCATAATTTCATTCTTGATCTTATGGAGATTCTTCGTATCAGCTTTGAACTCGATGATCAAATCAATGTCGCTCAATTCGTCTTGTTCATTCCTTGCACATGAACCAAATACGCACATTTTAACAACGTGATACTTGCTTCTAAAAAGCACTTCATTCTCACTAATAAATTTTAATATTTGATCTTTCTCAATCATGATTCATTGTATTTATTCTTTACAAATATAGTATTATTTAAAATTCTGTAACTCATTTAAACATAGGGAAAAGACATATTAACATATCGCCATGATGTTATGCATATTTTTTCTTTCAACAGATCTCCTTTTGTTCTGTACAAAGATATTAAAGGTAAGCGTGGGATGAAAATACTTTAACTGCTATGTAAATTAAATTGATAATTGTAAACCAAAACGCAGCCAAGGGTTTGATGAAATCATTTATACAATTTTTTATTGAGTTGCGCGCTATTTCAGCTGACTAGTGTAACTACGCAACATTTCGTTTTTTAAATCTCTAAAATTTTCCAGTCCGTCAATTGCTTGTCATGCTTGTAGGGGATGTCTGTATAAGTGTAGAAGGAACCTGACTTCGGAATTACAATCCCTCCGAAAAGTTTTTTTCCTTTTTTGTTTTGCTCTTTGATGTATCTCTGCAAGCCGTCTGACTTTCTTCCTGCTGTTTCTGCTGTCCAGCCTGACTTTGTATCAAACAAACCAATTCTTCCGTCCTTAAAATTTACAATGAAGTCAACATAAAAAGTTTGGTCTTCGTCTTGGTCGTCTTTGTAAGGAACTGCAAAATAAGTTCCGTCTTGCTCTCCATTCTTAAACCACCATTCAACTTCTTTGTGATTGTCTAAAAACTCAATGAAACTTTTTTCTGTCTCCCAGGTTTTAAATGGCGATGTAGATTCATAAAATGGATTCATGATTGTTTTCTTCAACTTCGGCTTTCTTTCTTTGTGGTTTGCGTTGAAATCAATTTTCATTGGAACATTCCACAAATTATCATTCTGCACGGCTTTATTTTTTTCTTTCGGGTGATTTAGTTTATATTCTTTCAATGATTCGTTAATAACATCCGTGAAAGCCTGTTTGTTTTCACTGCTGCTCATTACAATCGTCATAATTTCTCTTTGCACTTCTTCGTAATTCATTTTCAGTTCTTCAGAAAAGAAATGATAAATGCTTGTGCACACTCTCCCAACTGATCGCTGTTCGGGAAACATCTCTCCTGCATGTAATGCTTCCTGAATAAAATATTTAAAAGCAAGTTCAAGTTCTGTTGTTGTTTTAGCAAGTGAAATGTCATTGTAAACTTCAACCGGCTCTGATACCGTTCCTACATTTTCCAAATGAATTATTCCGTCAATCGGAATATGGTCTGTTATTTTGGAAACCTTTGTGTTGATTTTACTTTTCAAAGAATTCTTCTTTGCATGATTCAAAAACATTGTGATGAATGAAGGGTCTAACCGTGTCGTTTCTCTTTGCCGTATGATGTGATAAGAAACAATGTCAATCGGTTTGTAAGTTTCAGTTCTCTTACTGGTGTAAATAGTAAAATAATTTCTTGCTAATTCTTCTTCAATCTTTATGTTATTGTTTGCAATGTTTGTATAAACATATCCTTTGTCCAGGTCCTCAATACCGTAATGCATAATCTCTGGCATACGCATAATTCTTCCGACTGTCTGAATGGAAAAGTTTTCTGAATGCCACTCACGAAATAAAACAAGTATGTAAGCACGGGGACAATCCCAACCTAATGCAATTGCCTGTTTGAACAAAAGAACTTCTACTTCGTTGTCATTCTTTGAAATGTTTTCAAGGTTACGTTTGTCCTCTGATAAATAAACCGCCATTCTTCCGTTAGCTGTTGTGATGTCAAACTTTTTTGCAAGGAGGTTTTCAATTTCTTCTTTCTTGTCTGTAAAATCTAAACTTTTGTTGTCGGGTAATTGAATCAACAACAGAGGATTGATGTTATTCTTTCCGATTCTCTCAAATTTCTTTTGCAGTTCTTTTCTTTTCTTCAACGCCTCTTTCAAAATAAATTCATCGCTTCCTTCACCTTCTAATTTATCTTCTTTCAGTTCGGGGTTCAATGAAACTTTCTCTTTTATCATTCCTTCTATTACAACATGCTCAAACTTTACTTTCACAATGTTGTCCGATGTCATGTGAGGGGTTGCAGAAACTTCAATCGTGATTTTCGGTTTCATTATTTCAATTAAACCCTTTGTGTTTTCTGCCGATGCTGTATGATGACTTTCATCAATCACTAAAATAATTTCTCTCCCCTCTTCAATCGTGTTGTTAATGATGGAAGTGAGATTAAAATCATTTTCGTTTTCACGAATGAAAACATTGTCTTTCTTGTTAATGCTTTCCCAATTCAAAAAAAGAATTTCATTCTCATTAATTTTTTTGTCGGTAAGTTCCTCAATGTTTGAACATTCCAGAATACGATTGTCTTTGTAAAAACTTTCTAACTTCTCTTTGCTTTGCAAATGTAGTTTGCGTGGTGCCGCCCAAATGAAAGAAAAGGTTCTTTGATCTTTTCTTTCACTTACGAACTGCATAAGGAATTCAGCCATCATAATTGTTTTTCCTGCTCCTGTCGGTGCTTTGAAAATAATGTTGTCGCACCCGCTTTCGTCAAGCAATTCGTTTGCTTTCTCAAGCAATTGATTAACGGCAATATTTTTATATTTTAAGTTTTTGTAAATCATTTTTTCACTTTTAATTTCATTTGTCCTGCTCCGTAAATTCTCCGATAAACTTTTAAGATGGCTTCCGGAATTGAGCAAAGCGTAATATCATTTTTTAAGTTCTCAAATTCTTCTTTGAAATCGTCTCCTTCCAAAGAGAAAACATAAACCGAAACTGGCTTTTTCAATTTCTTAATTTCATTTTTGAATTCATCCATTTTCATTTCGTCAAAAAGAATAGCGGTGAACTTTTCTTTATTCTTAAAAATGCAAATATCTTTCCTGTTCAACACTTCATCAAAGGTGTTTTCTTTGATGCAAAGCATTTCAATGCTTTTATCAGTAAGAAGTTTTTTGTTTCGGTGCGTTGGCTCTGAGCCGACAAAGTTTGTTTTGTAATATTTTAAGTTGCCTCCAAGCCCTTCTACTTTTTCCCCCTTTCCGTTTTTATATCCTTGAATTACTTTTTTTACTCTTGGATAACAAACATCCGTGCAAATATTGTTTTCATTATTGGTGCAAAGAATAAACTGTCGAATTCCATTATCGTCTTTGTTAATTTCTAATGTTGCATGTCCTGTTGTCCCACTCCCAGCAAAATAATCAAGAACAATTCCATCTCGTGGCAAAAAAAGGTCAATACAATCTATTACTGAATATAAACTTTTGGGATAATCAAAATCATTGTTCGGAAGGATTGATGTTAAAAGCCTTGTTCCGTATGCGTTTGCATTGTATTTACTACCATACCAAAATGAAGTAGGCTTTACTCTACCTTGTTCTCTTCTTTTGTAATAGATAGTTATCCTATCTTTTCTTATTACGGCTTTTAAATCTTTTATATTATCCTTAGCTCTTTCTTTATCCCAAAGCCAAACTCTTTCAATACCTTTTGTATTTATTGGTAATACGGGTTGGCGCCCTTTAACCTGTTCGGTGTAGATTTCAGCATCCTTATTTACATAAAATGGAAACCAATAATCCGAACCTCTATCTTCCCTTGGAGCATCACGCCTCATCAAACCTTCCCATCTGAATTTTGAAATATCATCCTCTTCGGGAAAATCTAGACCAAAATCTGTATTCAGATTTCTTATCTTAGGATTGCCCCAGGAAACGAACAAAGCATACTCGTGTGCTTCCATAATATAATTGCTTTGTCGTCTGCCTTCTGGTTTAATACAAATAGCGACTCGGCCAAGTGTCTTTGCTCTAAGATTTTCCAATAAACCTAGTAAACTTAGTAGTTCATAATCGTCTATTGTTACAATTAAAACTCCATCTGGTTTCAAAAGTTTTTTTGCCAAGGTCAATCTGTTATTCATAAAGGATAGCCACTTACTGTGTCTGTAAGCATCTTCCTTCTCAATATAATCATTGTTGTATTTCCAATCTCTTGCACCAGTATTATATGGTGGGTCAATGCAAATTAAGTCAATGCTTTTAGCATGAGTGTAATTCAAAACAGAAAGTGCATGGTAGTTGTCGCCTTCAATTAAAATGTGTGTGGGTTTGTCGGCATCGGTTTTTATTTCTCTCTTTTTATCCTCAACAAGCACAGGTAATTTACCTTCTGCATCGGCTTCAAATTTTTCTTTCGTCTTTTCTTCCTCCCACACCAAGCCATATTTCTTCCGCTTACTAAGTTTCTTCAACTCCGCAATAAGTTGTGCATGAGTATAATTTTCGTAATTGTTTTTCGCCATAATATTTATACTGTTTCAGTTTGTGCTGTTAAACCTGTCTGCAAGTGATGTTGTGCGTTCATGTAATCTTTTCATTTAGTTTTTTAGGCAGTAATCCACTTGATTATTGGTTCAATAAATTTTGGAACAGGTATTTCTTCATCATTGGCAAACAATCTTGCTCTGACAGCGGGTGAATAACCCCCATGTTTTTTACAATATTTTTGATATGCATCTTCGCCAAAATCAGTTCTCAATTGGCTCTCATAGTTTTTAGCCAATTGCCAAATTGAAACGCCTTTCTCGGCATATTTATCAAGCATAGCATTGTATTCTTTTTCTTTATCTTTTTGGTCTTTGCCGAAATCACTGCTGTCAATATCATAGACAAAGCCAACAGGAATTTGCAACGAAAGAGCAAGTTTAACAAAGTCCTCAATGTTTCTTTTGCCTCCTACTTCAATAATTGTTGACCCGCTTCTATCAATATCTACCTTTAACCTTTTTGCATATTCGGGTAAGGCAAGTTTCTCCGTATCGCCTTCAACAATCAATAATCTATTTGCAAAAAATAATTCATTGCGTTCTGGGTCAAGTTCCTTTCTGAATTTTTCTTTCAACTTTTCATCTGAAGGAAGAGATGATTGAACATATTGAGTTCCTTCTTTTGTTTTTGTTATGATTCTAATTTCATCAAACTCAGGAATTGTTACGAAGTGTGGAGAGTGAGTAATGTAAATGACTTGATTGGTCTTGCCAATATTTCTGATTGTTTTGTAAAGTGACCTTTGCATTTGGGGATGAAGAAACATTTCAGGTTCCTCAATAAGGAAAATTGCTCCTTGCTTTCTCCGTTCTTCAAATGCTTTGACAATAGAAATAACAATTGCGTTTTGAAAACCACCACCTAGTTCGGTGGCATTTATCCTAAAATCATTTTCTACAACAAACAATTCGAGCGACTTGTAAAATTCCAAACTTGTAAATGGAGCAAATTGAATATCCAATTTGTCTGCTTCTGTTTCAGGATTGAAGCCAAGTTGATGTAACGCATTTACCTTAATGGATTTTTCAAGTTCAATCAATTCATCTGTTTTTAGTGCAGCCATTGCTGCTGCAATACATTGTTTAAATCTTTCCTTTCTTGGAATTTCAACATCATTTCCTTGAGCATCCTTTACTCTGATTTTGTTTTCTTCTCTCTCAAAATCCTTGTTGATGTCGCTTAGCAAAGTTCCAAGAAGAGAGTTTCTTGAATTGGGCAGTTGAGATTTTAAACTTCTGTCAATGCCGATATAAATAACGGGAATGCTCTCTTGAATTTCTTGTGGTATTGTTGTGAACGGTTCAAATTCTTGCTTCTGATTTTTCTTTGGTCGTTCTTTGTATTTAAAAACAACATTATCATCTAATTTTAGACATTTCTTTTCTAATCTTCTTTTTCCTTTGTTCTCACCCACTTTGTATCTTGTATAAAGAAACCTCAGTTTTGGAATATCAATAAAAATTTCTTTGAACTGTTCGTGCTTAAATGGTTCAGAAAATACAATGTCAATTCTTATATCTTGGTCATGGTCATTATTGAAAACATCATCTTCATCAAATGTATTTACTGTAACCCAATCACGCCCTAACACACGATAAATCGCTGAAAGAATATTGCTCTTGCCAACATTGTTTGCACCAATCAATGCAGCGATTTGACCAAGCTTAATTGTAAGCGGTCCTTTTACGCTGCGAAAACCTTCTATAGTGATTGAGTCAATTTTCATTAGAATTTCATTTTAGTTGTCAAAAATAGTATTTATTCATGTCGTTTTTTTTGTGTCTGGAAAAATTTGACTCTTTTGATTTTGCCGTTGCATTGGGTTTGTGCGGTTGCGGCAAAAACATAGAATGACCATAATACTCCTTTTCAACAAAGCGAGTCTCGTGGTTTGTGTTGTTAGTTGCAGTTACAATCCTATTTCAGCAAAATAAGCTTGTGCGTTTCTTGAAATTTGCCAGCCTGCATGCGATAGAAATATACCCCTGCCGGCAAATTGCTGGCATCGAATTTAACTCTATGTTTGCCAACTGATTTGTTCTCGTTTAACAGTATTGCAATTTCACGACCAAGTATGTCAAGGACACTCAATTTGACAAAGATCGAGATGGGTATATGATATTCAATTGTTGTCGTTGGATTGAACGGATTGGGATAACTCTGCGATAGTGCGAAATCAGTTGGAATCTCATTGTCGACGCCAACCCCTGTAGTCCCAACTCGGAAGAAACTTTCGGTGTAGTTATTCTGCGGAACCATGTCATCCACGAACTTGACCTCCGCCGTCACTCTGTAGTTCCCCGACACGATGATCGGATCCGTCGAGACGAGGGACAGTGATACGATTTCAATGGGGATAGTCATTGTCACTGAATCGGCATATACAGGGTTATCAGACTGATCAAGGATTCTTACCACCACAGTTCCCGTTTCCGGAGTCGACCCGTTGTTTCTTACACTCACTTGCGGTGTGAAGGAAGTACCAACTGTGTAAGTTGAATCCGGTACTGGTACATCGATACTCACCATCTCCAGATCAGGATAGCGCCCGAAAAGCGACGGGATAACCCACCACGATGGAATGTCTTGCCAGGCCATCGTTTCGCAGGCAGTCCAATTCATACTTAGCGCCGTCATAATGCGCTGGAATTCCATGGGATTAAACACTTGCATGTACTGCACAAACTTTTTCCATGCCCGAGTGTACAGATTTCGTTTCGGGAAGTTTGGAAGGTACTCCGCCTCAGTGCCCATCTGGTAGAAAATCTTGAACCAGCAGATATTCCAGTACTTCGGGTAATAGGTGCACTCCGAGAGATTTGGTTTGATCCCGCAGAACCAGGATACTTCGTCACCGATCAGGAGCATCTCATCAGCGAAGTCATTGTCCGTTAGATTCATCCGGTTTTCCCCCAACGAATCGGCGATGAAAATATCGAGATCGTTGCTCGCACCTGAATCAGGCGGCGCACAGATGTTTAAACCCAAGTCGGATACAAACACTACTCGGCCATCATCTAATGGCTCAGGAACGTAGTCATTACCATTGTGAGAAGTTACTTGATTGCCTGGCGAAACGGGAGTGTTGACTGCAGATGCAGGAATCCTGAATAAATTTGAATTTCCTAATGGTGTTCGAGTTGAGGAGTAGTAGATGTATGAATCGTCATGGGAATAATGAGCACCGGCGCTCATCTTGATGGGGTTGGCATTTTGGGGATACAGTGTTTCCAACGTATGACGCCGTAGGTTTGCAATTGAATCTGAATTAAAGAAATCCATTGAATACACTTCCCAGTCTGTTCCGTTGGCGTCAACGGCGGCTGAGAAAAGGATATTTGATCCGTCGTGGGAAAACGACGGGTGACCGACCCAGGTCTCAAACGTATTTGGCCAGATCAGTCCGCCCGGATCCGCACTGCGGATATCGAGTGAGTCCAGCGATCCCGTAGCTAGTGTGTAAATGCAAAGCCCTTCGTACCAGTACGGAGGGGGTACAGGCACTGAACACTCGCTGCGAATGGTATCCGAAGGAGACGAGACAAGTCGATACTTCGCCGAAAACACCACGCGCTGACCGTCGAAGGAAAAGTGCGGGTGGCGGTCTGGGATGTCGTTGAGGGTAAGCTGCTGAATAGTACCTTCCATGTCGTACAGATAGGCAATGTGGATCTCAAAATCCCCGTCGCGGTTCGAGCTCCAAACGACTTTAGAGCTTTCGGGCGGCGTAGCAATGTACAGGTCTGGATGGTTATCAATAGCCGGATGTGTTGTTAGGCGCAAAATATTCGCCGGGTTGTCAATATCAGGCATGTAGCAGATGTCCCAGTTGTTTTTCTCGAAGCGGTCTGACACGAATATAATACTCTTGGCTGTCGGAGATGGAATTTGAGCATGGGCGACCCCCGACCATATGGCGATGAGCAAGAGGAGCAGAAGCAAAAGACTTTGGATCTTCATAATTGTATCCTCCTTTCCGTTGAGATGTTGCACGATGCTATCCGGCACGGATGAGCTCGTTGAGATAGTTTAATATTCATAGAAATCTCCTTTCTTGAATGTTTAAATGGCAATTGCAACTAACTATAGTAACTGCGCCTTATGGCGTTTATCCACACAAATTTGGTATGATAGACACCATAATTTATAGTAAATAATTTTCATATAGTTTACTTTTCCCGAAGGGATGGATTCCCAACCAACACCGCTTTGTACCCGTAACAATGCAAACCGGATTTTCCTTCATCCCTGCCTACCGGTTTACCAACTGAAGGTTGGCAGGCAGGCTGTATTTTTCTGAAAACCAGTTTCACTTTCTGTCCTATTTTTAGTTGCTCGAAGCTTACATCGGCGACTTGAGTTGTTATTTTTACTCCATCGTTTAGTTCTACTATTCCAACGGCAAAAGGAGTTGTCCCAAAAAATTTATGAAGAAACTCAAATAAATTTGTCCAAATATTTTTTTATTTCATTGTTAAAAAGTTCAGCATCATTTAAAGCCAGTTCAATTTCATCTCTAGACAAATTGCTTGTATCAGAGACTGTATAATCTGCTTCCTGCCTGTCGTTAAAAGATTTTTGATATATTTTCATCAATCGCTCATCAAAAATATTATTTTCGTGAATATAAATTTTATTAAACCATCCCATTAGCCGCTTATGCTTGGATGTGATAAAATTTTCTTTATAACCCAAAGCCATAACCGAATAAAATATTGAATAATAAATTCTATTAAGTGTTACTTTAAACCTGTTATTTTCAAAATTAAACTTAGCATCGTTAAATGCTTCAAGAGATTTTGTTAAACAGTTTCTGAGGAGAACTCTATTATATTCTTCCATAATATATCCCATTATCAACTGCTTTGTTTATAAAAATAGGATTTACTTCTTTACGGATATATTCAATGCTTCTAATGCCTTTGGTTGTAAATATTTTGTAATCAATCGCTGCATCTTCCTCATATTCTACTAAAGATATTATCCCGGCTACTTCAAGTTCCTTTTCATATCCAGTCTTTTCAAAAATTAAAATATAGTCGTAATCGCTTTCAGCTCGATTTGTGTTAGCAGCCCGGCTTCCAAAATGATATAAACCGTTGAAATCGCTGAATGCTGAACTTAGCTTTTCTATTAATTTTTCAGTTACATTATTGCTTTGCATATAAACGCTTTCAATTACAAATTTTTGAAATGGTTAATTCCAATTCTACTTAAACTTACCAAAATTCTCTATGATTTTCAGCTTTCAACAACAGGTGAGCGAAGCACCTCTGAAATTGCATACCCATTTGGATTCGAAATCTCACCCTACTTTTCCTGGTCGTTCCCAAAAGAAGTTGGTATTAGTCCAACGGAATTTATGGGAAACCTCCAGAGGAGTCTGGGAATCCATCCCTTCGGGACATTCGGACATCCCTTTGGGAAAAGCCGGATTTTAAATTAAGTTTAACCAATTATGCTTAGCGAGCGCAGTTCATCCTGATTATTAAACCACCACCGCTTTATACCCGTAACAACGTATGCTAGATTTTCCTTCATCCCTGCCTACCGGTTTACCAACCGAAGGTTGGCAGGCAAGCTGAATTTTTCTGAAAACCAATTTGAGAACGTCAAGACTAAATTAAACAAGAACTGCTTTATATCCGTAGCAGTGAAGTCCCGACTTCCCTTCATCCTGTATCTTCCTAAAAACCAGTTTTACTTTTTGGCCGATCTTTAATTGATCGAAGTCTACATCCGCAATTTGAGTTGTTAACTTCACACCATCGTTTAATTCTACTATTCCAACAGCAAAAGGAGTTGTTCCAAAAAATTTATCTGATGCAACTCTGATGATAGTATAAGTAAGCAGCTTACCTTCATCATTTAATCTTACAGTTTCAAATTCCTGCGACTTACAATTTGGACAAACAAGCCGCGGCGGAAAACTTACTTCACCGCATTTTTGACACTTCCCTGCTTCAAGGCGATAACGCTGGGGAATTTCCCTGTGATATCTTGGTGTTATCATACTGCCTCCAATATGTTTATTACACAACTTGCACCTGTTCCGCCCATATTTTGGGCAAGTCCGATGTGAGCATTTTTAACCTGACGCTTTCCAGCTTGCCCGGTTAACTGTTCGTATAATTCAATTATCTGTGCGATACCACTCGCACCGACAGGATGTCCTTTTGATTTTAATCCTCCGCTTGTGTTAATTGGAGTTTTACCCTCAATTGCTGTACGTCCTTCTTCTGCAGCCGGTCCGCCGCAACCTTTTTCACAAAATCCTAAATCTTCATAAACAACTGCTTCGGCAATTGTAAAGCAATCGTGGACCTCTGCAAAATTTATATCCTTAGGAGTTACATCTGCCATCTTATATACTTTTTGGGCAGCCGAAACAACCGAGTTTAATGTTGTTAGACTTTTTCTTGAATGAAGAGCAATTGTATCGGATGCTTGTGCTGTGCCTTTAACTTTTACAATTGTGTCGGTAAATTTTTTCGCAATATCCATTGAACAAAGAATAACCGCAGCACCCCCGTCACTCACCGGAGAGCAATCTAATAATCTCAACGGATCTGCCACAAGCGTGGAGCTCATAACTTGTTCAAGTGTGACCAGATTTCTGAATTGAGCATTAGGATTATTTGCCCCGTTAGCATGATTCTTTACAGCAATAGCCGCAAGCTGCTCTCTTGTAGTTTTGTATTGATGCATATGTGCATTGGCAATCATAGCATACAAACCGGGGAAAGTAACTCCCTGGTAAACTTCATATTCCTGATCGGCAGCAGTAGCGAGTGCATCAGTAACATCGGCGCCGTCGGTCATCTTCTCAACACCACCGGCAAGAACGATCTCACTCGCACCGGATGCAACTTCAAAATAAGCTGCACGAAATGCAGCACCGCCGGAAGCACATGCAGATTCAACTCTTGTTGCAGGAATGGGATTTTGCCCAAGATAATCTACAAGGACTGCACCAAGATGCTCCTGCCCGACAAACAATCCACTCGACATTGAGCCGACATACATCGAATCAATGTGATCAACACCCGCACTCTTAATGGCTTTCAAAGCAGCTTCAACAAAAATATCTTTTATGGATTTTCCCCACAGTTCTCCGAACTGTGTCATTCCAACTCCAATTACTGCTACATCTCTCATAATTTTTTCCCTTTATAATTTTTTATAATGTCATTACGACCCGCCGAAGGCGGAGAAGTAATCTCTTTTGCCTTATTGAGATTGCTTCATCCGGCAAAAGCCGGACTCGCAATGACAATCGACTACACATTCAGAATAATTTTACCACGATACTTTGCATATTGTCCATAATCGAGGTAGATTTTATTATTATCAAGCATATCTCTTAGCTTAACAGCTTTATCCTGTACATCTTTTATTTTATCTGTTACCTTAAAAATAAATCCATCACTTCCTGCACCTGATCCAAATGAAACCATAAAAATCAAATCGCCAGGATTTGCAACATCAAGAATGGCTGTAAGTCCAGTTGGTGATGAACCAGAATATGTATTGCCCATCCAAGGAATAATCCACCCTGCTTCAAGCTGTTCTTTTGTAAAGCCTAACTGTCTACCTGCCATCTGAGGAAATTTTCCATTCGGCATATGGAACACCGCATGCTTAAAATCTGATGGTTTCATTTTAGATTTTTCAAGCAGAGCTTTACCAGCGTTCACGATATGCTTGAAGTAAGCGGGTTCACCTGTAAATCTTCCAGCATGCCTTGGATAAAATTCATGTTCTCTTCTCCAGAAATCTGGTGTATCGGAAGTGTATGAATGTGTAAATAATATTTCTGCAACAACATTTTCATTCCCCATAATAAATGCTGCGCCGCCCGCCGAAGCGGAATATTCCAACGCATCGCCCGGAGCACCTTGCGAAGTATCTGCTCCGATTCCCATTGCGTATTTCATTTCACCTGCTTTAACTAAGCTGTAAGCTACGTACATCGCTTCGGTCCCGGCTTTACATGCGAATTCGAAACTCGCAACATGTACATCAGGTCCGATTCCGACGGCATCGATTAAAACCGTTGCACTCGGCTTGACAGCGTAAGGATGCGATTCAGAACCGATGTACACCGCACCGATTTCCTGAGGATTTATTCGTGCACGCTGAAGTGCGTAACGTGCGGCTTCAACAGAAATTGTGATTGTGTCTTCATCTTGTCCGGGAACTGTTTTTTCGTAGAGCATCAATCCGCGTTTAATTGCTTCGGGATCTGCACCCCACTGCTTTGCAATGTCTTCAACTTTTATACGATAACGAGGAAGGTATGATCCGTATCCTACAATTCCTACCATGTTTCCTCCGTAAGAGTTATGGAATTATTTTTTAGAAGTACACACTTTAAATATATTGAAAAATGCTAATGGATAGAAGAACCACTTTTGGAAAGTTCTCCCGATAAGTCTCTAATAATTTCCTCTGAGATTTCATCAAATTGGCTAATGCTGAAAACTTTAAACCACTTAATTCTGTTATCCTTTCTGAACCAAGTCAGTTGCCTTTTAGCATAATGCCTTGTATTTCTTTTTATCAGTTCGACGGCTTTTTCTAAACTTATCTTATTTTCTAAAAAAGAAATTATTTCTTTGTAGCCGACTGTGTTTAAAGCATTGATATCTTTATTATAGCCCATTTTTAATATTGATTTCACTTCATTAACCAAGCCATTGGATATCATGTCATCTACTCGCAGATCAATATTTTTATAAAGTTCTGGCCGATTCCAATCAAGTCCGTACTGCTTGAAAATAAATTTATTTCTTTTCTCTTGTACTGAGTGAAAATAAGCAATGGGTTTCCGTGTTAAATGAAAAACTTCGAGTGCACGAACAACACGTTTCCAATTTTGAGGAAGCATTTTAGAAGCTGAATCAGGATCAACTTTTTTTAATTCGTCATAAAGATATTCATTACCAAATTTTTTTCTAAGTTCATACAGTTCATTTCGATGATCCTCATCCGTTTCAACTTCATCGATTATACCATCAATCAATGCTTTGATATAAAGTCCCGAACCACCGACCGCAATCGGAATCTTTCCATCTTGTTTAAGCTTATCAATTACCTTTGCTGCTTCTTGTGAAAATGTACTTGCATTAAATTTTTCATCTGGATAAAGCGTATCAACAAAATAATGTTTTACTAATTTCCTTTGGTCATCTGTCGGTTTAGCCGTTCCTATATTAAGATACTTATAAACTTGTCGGCTATCAGCTGAAATTATTTCTGTATTTAATTTCAAAGCTAACTCAATTGCTAAAGAAGTTTTACCAGAACAAGTTGGAGCGACAATAACAATTACTGCTGCTTCCAACCTTCTTTACCGATGAGTGGTACAAACACAAATTCCGGGATGTCTACAGTCTCAAATTTATCTACATCAACTTTTGTAACTATTCTTAATTTTTGAGATACTTTATCACCCACGGGGATTACCAATTTTCCACCCACTGCAAGTTGTTTCTGCAGCGATGGCGGAACATTAGGCGACCCCGCAGTTACTAAAATGCCATCGAAGGGTGCGAATTCTTCCCAACCGATTGTTCCATCTCCACATTTTGTATTTACCCGAATTTCAAGCTCATCTAAAAGCTTACGGGTGCGATCATAAATTTCAAATTGTCTTTCAATACTGTAAACTTTGGCTCCCATACGGTACAAAAGTGCTGCCTGGTAACCTGAACCGGTCCCTATTTCCAAAATTTTAGAATCAGGTTGTACCTTAAGCGATTGTGTCATGAAAGCTACGGTGTAAGGCTGAGAGATAGTTTGCCCATACCCGATTGGAAGTGCTACATCTTTATAAGCGTGAGGCAGCAAAGCTTCAGGAACAAATTTGTGACGCTCAACTTCGCTTATGGCTTTTAGCACATAAACATCCGTAATGCCATTCTTAGAAATTTTATCGACTAATTCTTGACGTTCTTTTTCGTACATGTTATTAAAATTTTCAAAACAATAATAGTAAAACTAAAGCGTTTGTCATCTAATTCATTGTCATTTAAAAATAATAATTGAATCGAGTTAAGCTTGAATATGGTGTTTCAAATTTTTTGCCTTCTGAAAATTTGCAAGAATAACCACTAAGAATTATATTTAGGATAGATATTCAATTTTTTTAAATAAAAAATTGCTTGAATAACCTGTCCGTCTGAGGCTGATAAATTAGTAGAGCGCAATCCCAATGGGATGATGTTGCGGGTTCATTGAAAAATTTTAAAAAGGATATATGCGGGAATAGCTCAGCTGGTAGAGCGCAACCTTGCCAAGGTTGATGTCGCGGGTTCGAGTCCCGTTTCCCGCTCAAAAAATCCACCAAAGTGGATTTTATTATTTTGGCGCTGTACCCAAGCGGTCTAAGGGGAAGGTCTGCAAAACCTTTATTCGTCGGTTCGAATCCGACCGGCGCCTCAAATTTTCTTCGCATCACCTCCATCCTTTCCTATCATTTAATTTTTCATCTTAAAATAGACAGCAATTTGTTATTTTAGCACAAGTATAAATATTTTTTGGATGATAATGGAATTTATAATCAGTTTACTTTTAGGATATGTTATCGGATCATTCCCAACAGCATTTCTTCTTCTCAAAAAAGTTAAGAATATTGATATAACTACTGTTGGTACAGGCAATGTTGGTGCGATGAATTCATTTGAAGTTACAAATTCAAAGGCAATAGGAATTTTAGTACTCATCCTCGATTTGCTAAAGGGGATGCTTCCAATACTGATTTTGAACATGTTCTCATTGAATGATTTTTCTTTTCTATCGGTAGCTCTGATGGCTTCTATATTTTCTCATTGTTATAACCCTTGGCTCAAATTAAAAGGTGGACGTGGTTTAGCTTCAGCCGCAGGAGGTGCAGCGCTCATTTTTCCATTTGCACTTGTGGTCTGGATAATTCTTTGGGTAATATTTTATTTCATGAAGAAAGACATTACAATCGCAAATGTAGCAGCATCAGCAATGTCCCTAATGGTAATTGTGACTTCCATTTCAACTGCAATTAAATATGCATTCCCAAAACCCGACTCAGAAGCTATTTTAGTGTTGTTTACTCTCGGAATGTTATTGATCATCATTTCTAAACATACTGAACCGCTGCAGGATTTATTTGAATCTATGAAATCACCAATAAGGAAGAATTAAAATGAATTTGTACAATAAAAGATTGATTTCAACTTTAGCATTACTCGCCTTTTCTTTCTTTATTACCCAGACAATGTCATGTAACTCTGATCAAAACCGGAACGAAGCTGAAGTCGTTTACAAGAACGCTGCCTATCAAGATAAATCAAAATTAAATGATGAGATCAGTAAGTCAAGAAAAAATATTTTAACCGAAACAGTAAAGAATGTTAGTCCCGCAGTGGTTGGAATCAACGTAACACAGATTCGCCAGTACCAGGATCCATTCAGTTCCTTTTTTGATGATCCGTTCTTCAGACAATTTTTTGGCAATCGAGGTTCTTATAGTCAAAAAGTAAAAGGACTTGGCTCAGGATTCATCATTTCGGATGATGGATATATTTTGACTAATGATCACGTTGCCGGCAATGCAACTGAAGTCACCGTAACAATGACAAACGGAAAGCACTACAAAGCAAAAATTATTGGCTCCGATCCAGTTACTGATATTTGTTTATTGAAAATTGATGAGAACAATTTACCGTACATTGAATTTGGTAATTCAAATGAGGTCATCATAGGCGAATGGGTTATTGCTTTAGGAAACCCGTTTGGATTATTTGAAATTAACGACAAACCAACGGTAACAGTTGGAGTGATTAGCGCTACAGGTATGAATCTTGAACCTATCAATAACAGGTATTATTTGAATATGATTCAAACGGATGCTGCAATAAACGGAGGAAATAGCGGCGGACCACTTGTTAATAGTTTAGGTGAAGTAATTGGTATGAATACACTAATATTTACTGGTGGCAGTGGAGCTCAAGGAAGTATTGGTTTAGGTTTTGCTATTCCAATCAACAAAGTGAAAAGGATCATTAACGAACTTAAAGATAAGGGAAAAATTGATCGTGATTTTGATATCGGTCTTCGAATTCAATCGCTTGATGAGACGATAGCGAATTATTATAAACTTAGCGACACAAGAGGAGTTATTATTACCCAAGTTCTACCTAAATCTCCGGCAAGCCAAAGCGGCCTAAAGGTTGGTGATATTATTCTTCAAATTGATGATTACAAAATCAATAATGAACAGACTATTGTAGGTGTTTTCCAGGAGTTTAGAACCGGACAGACTATTTCACTTAAAATACTTCGCGATAATGAAGAACTTATTAAAAAAATGACCTTAGGAAAATAATTATGATTGAGAGATACACTCTTCCCGAAATGGGGAAGATTTGGACTGAAGATTTTAAATTTTCAACTTGGCTCAAAATTGAGATTCTTGCTTCTGAAGCAAGGTGCGAAATGGGTGATATTCCTAAGAAAGATTTAGATGTTATAAAACAAAAAGCCAATTTTAATTCTGCCAGAGTTTTAGAAATTGAAGAGACCACTAAACATGATGTAATTGCTTTTTTGACCAATGTTGCAGAATATGTCGGTAATGAAGCGCGTCACATTCATTATGGCATGACTTCATCAGATATTCTCGATACTTCCCTTTCCTTTCAGATGAAAACCGCCGGAGAGATTCTTCTTAAAAAATTGACAGAACTTAAATCAGTTTTGAAAAATAGAGCGATAGAATTTAAATACACTGTTTGTGTAGGACGGTCACATGGAATTCACGCAGAACCAACAACAATGGGATTAAAATTCGCTTTGTGGTTTGAAGAATGCAAAAGAAATATTTCTCGATTGGAAAAAGCAATTAAAACTATAAGTGTTGGAAAAATATCTGGTGCTGTTGGAACATTCGAACACTTATCACCTGAAGTAGAGAAATTTGTATGTGAGCATCTTGGATTGAAACCGGCCCCAGTTTCAACCCAAATAATACAACGCGATAGGCATGCTGAATTTCTAAGCACTTTGGCTATCATTGGAACGAGTTTAGAAAAAATTGCTCTTGAGGTACGGCACTTGCAAAAAACAGAAGTGCTTGAAGCCGAAGAATTTTTCTCAAAAGGTCAGAAAGGTTCTTCAGCAATGCCGCACAAACGGAATCCTGTTATTAGTGAACGAATCGCAGGCATAGCTCGAATAGTTAGAGCAAACGCTTCTGCATCTTTGGAAAATATTCCACTCTGGCACGAAAGAGACATTTCTCATTCTTCAACTGAAAGAGTGATTATTCCAGATAGCTGCATCGCATTGGATTATATTCTTAATCAAACAACAAAGCTGGTGCAGAATTTAATTCTGTATCCAGATAACATGCTGAAAAATCTTAACCTTACTCGTGGTTTGATTTTTTCGCAAACTGTATTGCTCGCATTAATAAATCAAGGTGTTTCGCGTGAAGATTCTTACAAGTTCGTTCAGGATTGTGCAATGGCTGTTTGGAACGATCAAAGTAAAAACTTGAGAGATGAACTGAATAATTCTGACATGATTCGAAAATATTTAGCTAAGGAAGAAATTGATTTTATCTTTGATAATAAAAAAATGCTGAAGAATGTTGATTTCATTTTTAAGAGAACTGTTGAAGCCGACTAAATTACATTCTATCACTCAAGGTAAAAGTAAATATGAGAACTACTAAAACTATATTGATCGTTCTTTTTATAATTTGTATCAACGGAGCGTACTTTGCACAAACTGCTACACATCTTCGCGAAGGCATGAAGGCGCCAAATTTCAATTTGCAAAACCATCAAGGCAAATTTTTTAAGCTGTCATCATTTAAAGGAAAATCACCTGTAGTAATTTATTTTTATCCTAAAGCCGGAACACCTGGATGTACAAAACAAGCATGCGGAATTAGAGATGATCTAACTAAGTTCAAGGAAAATAATATTGTTGTTCTTGGGATAAGCAGTGATTCAAAAAAAGAACTTAGAAAATTCGTTCGTGAGAATAAGCTAAACTTCCCGCTTCTCTCTGATAACAGCAAAACTGTTTTAGCAAAATACGGTGTGCTCAGAGATGATGGTAAAGCGAAGAGAGTGACTTTTATAATTGACAGAAATGGAATGATAGCTAAAATACTAGAGGTCTCAGGCGTTTCAACACATTCACATGAAGTGTTTGAAATTGCTTCTCAGCTTTAAAAATAAATCAGTACAAAAGATAGCTTTATTTATCTGTTTTTTTTCCGAAAAATAATCTATACAAACCATAACCAGCTAAACCAATACCAATCAAACCGCCGGTAGTTCTCAATATCTTCGAGTTTGCAAGCCTCTCAAGACGCATCCCTCCACCAATTTGCTTCATTTCATTATCGCTGTAAATCGAATCCATAAATTCAACTCGATCTTTGAGAGATTTAAAGGTAATAATAATGCTTGATGAATCTTTCGTAGGGGTAAATTGCACTGCACATTTTTCATTATCGCCCTCATCAAGATCATCTATATTCTCAAATTCCCATTTCCCACGAAAAATAGAATAATTGACAATGCTTCGATTTTCCTTTGAATGAAGCGGATCTTCAAATACTAGAACTTCCTTTCCCTCTTCATTTACTATTGTCTGAGGTTCTGCTGATTCAGAAGCTGCTGTTTTATTTACTTTATCATCAATCGATTCTTTTAACATCTCGCTGCTTTTAGCTTTTTTCTGTAATATCTCTTTAGATTTTGACATCTTTTAACTCCCGTAATCTCTTGTTTCATTCTCTTGAGTATCATAATTAACAATTTCTATTCCAAAGGATTTCAAATTTGCGATTTAATTTTAAGTACCTAAGAATAAGAGCAATTTGAATATAAACAAATATATTTTTCAATTTAAATTTATTAGAAAGTTTCATCGAAAAAAATGAACTAAAATTTCTCCGGCTACCGAGCAGTAATGTAGTAACATAAGATTTCTGTTTTCCGCAATTGCTACTAAGTAAATAATTATAGAAGTAATTATCTATTTTTTTATAACTTTATATTCATTTAATTAGCCAAAGTAAATTTAGAATTCTTTATAATTACATTTTGAGGAGACATGAAATTCGTAAGGCCTGGATTATGCTTTCTTATATCATTATTATCATTATTATCATTCTGCACCTTGTTTAGTTCAAGAACAGAAGCAAGATTTTTTGCAGATTCAACTTCTTTATTAATTCCTCAAGATTATTTCCGAGAAGAGGAGCAATTAGTTAATACGGTTTTGACCCGTTATCATTTTAAAAAATTTAATCTAAATGATTCGCTTTCATCAGCAATCTTTGACCGTTATATAAAATCCCTGGACTTTAATAAACTTTATTTTTTACAAAACGATATTTCAAATTTTGAATCTTTCAGATTCAATATAGATGATTATTTAATTGATGGAAATCTCAAACTAGCTTATGATATATATAACACTTATCGAGATCGTGTAATTGAACGAATAAATTATGTATCTGAAGTATTGCAAAATGAATTTGATTATTCTGCCGATGAATATTTTGAAGCAAGACAAGATAGTTTCAAGTGGGCATCTAATGTTTCCGTTCTGAATAATATCTGGAGAAAAAGAATTAAATACGATGCGTTAAATTTAAAACTCGCCGGTAAAGATTGGCAATCGATTACAGAAACACTTAAGAAAAGATATGAGAATATTCGAAAAGCAATTTATCAAACCAAAAGTGAAGATGTTTTTCAATTGTATTTGAATGCCTATACAGAAACCATAGATCCTCACTCAAATTACTTACTACCAATTACATCCGAAAATTTCAAAATAGATATGACCAGGGCGCTTGAAGGAATTGGTGCACAGCTTCAAGCGGAAGATGAGTATACAAAAGTGGTTGAAATAATTACCGGCGGACCGGCATTCAAGAGTGACTTGCTTCATCGCGATGATAAAATAATTGGTGTCGCACAAGGCGAAGACGGCGAAATGGTTGATGTTGTAGGTTGGCGGGTTAATGATGTGGTTAAGTTGATTCGAGGACCAAAAGGATCGATTGTGAGATTGCTTATTCTCCAAGCAAGCGAAGGTGTCAATGCGCATCCGAAAGAAATTACACTTGTACGTGATAAAGTTAAACTAGAAGATCAATCTGCCAAAAAACAAATTCTTGAGCTAAACAATAATGAAATTCTATTTAGGATTGGTGTTGTTTCCATTCCTGCATTTTATGTTGACTATGAAGCTGAGCAAAAAGGTGATCGTAATTTTAAAAGCACTACACGCGATGTTCGTAAATTGATTAAAGAATTACAGTCTGAAAAAGTTGATGGTATTGTGATCGATCTTAGAAACAATGGCGGCGGCTCGCTTAACGAAGCTATCGAGCTTACAGGTCTTTTCATTAAAGATGGGCCAGTTGTTCAAGTAAAACAATCCACTGGCTATATTGACGTTGGGGAAGATCCTGATCCAGGAATTGCTTATAGTGGACCATTAGCTGTTTTAGTAAATCGTTTCAGTGCATCTGCATCCGAAATTTTTTCTGGGGCAATTCAAGATTATGGAAGAGGTATTATTCTTGGTGAACAAACCTTTGGTAAAGGTACAGTCCAAAATTTAATTGACTTGAATAGAATGTGGGGCAAGACTAGCAATAAGCTTGGACAAGTAAAAATTACTATCGCTAAATTCTATCGAATTAGTGGAGGAAGCACACAGCATTTGGGAGTCGTTCCAGATATAAAGTTTCCCTCACCAATTGATGCCCACGAATTTGGTGAAAGTTCTGAACCAAGTGCATTACCTTGGGATCAGATAATGTCGACAGATTTTCTTCCTTTTACGAATTTAAGTGATCTCATTCCACTGCTGCAAAATATGCATGAGTCGAGAATTAAGTCCGATCTTCGTTTTCAAGCATTTATCGAAGATGTAAATGAAACTAAAGAAATTCGTGGGAAGAATTTTATCTCGCTTAATGAATCGATTAGAAAAAAAGAGAAGAAAGAACAAGATATAAAACGTGAGCAGAGGAAAAATGCAATGCTAGAATCTGGTAAAGTAAGATTAATAAACAAGGAAGAAGTTCCCCCAAAAGAATTGAATTCCGAGGATGTGTTACTAAACGAATCAGCTTACATCTTATCAGATCTTATTCTTTTAGCAACAGGATGATTTTAATCAATTCTGCATCTGGGTAATTGCAGACATCAATTTTCTTTTAGCAATAGGAAAAACTGTTTCGGCAAAAGGAAAATCAAGTTCTGTTTCACATCGAAAAGTTGCGGGGTTAGGTAAGTCATGATATTCTCTTATCAATTCCAGTTTAATGTTATCCAGCGATAAACTTAATAAACCTTGATCATAAGTTTTAAGTAATTTTGTTTTAAGTGCTCTATATTTTTCATAATCGGATGAAAAAAGAGAGCACTCGAATTTGTGAATCTGTATGGATGAAACTTCATTATTCGGGATAATGAGATAACCCTCGCTTTTATAAATCGGAAGTATTCCGACTTGCTCAATCTTCAAATTATTTTCTACATATTCACAAATAACCAATGCTTCTTCGATTACGCTTTTTAGCTGCGGCAGCGACCACTCAATCAATTCAAAAAGACAATTTATTTCCGGCTGTTCATTTTCCAGTGTCTCGAAAATTATTTTGTTGTTTTTGAAATCAAAGCTTTTAATTTTTTTGGAGAACTTGTATTCAAGGTCATTTTTCTGTTCAATTATATCCTGAAGCTGGGACGTAATGTTTAGAATATTTGTGAAAGAAGGATATAGCTTTTTCCTGTTGAATTCATTTCTGAATTCTTTAATTCCCGCAAGAATGTGATATTGATTCAATTCCAAATCGCGGTCTGCCGAGTAAAATGATTCAAGACTTAAAAAAGACAAATTTATTCTTTCAATGATATCTATGTTAAGAAATACAACTATTATACCATCGAAGAATTCGTTGAAAAATTAAGTACGAACACATTTTGGCGAGACGAAACTTCCGCTAAATATAAATTATTTCCTTTGCGAGGAATGATTTGTTTTGAGAAAAATACGGGAAGTAATCTTGCGAGACTACTTCCCGATTTTGAAGAATTGACTAAATGTCGAACTTAATCCCTTGTGCAAGCGGTAATTCAGTTGAGTAATTGATAGTATTAGTTTGTCTGCGCATGTAGGCTTTCCAAGCATCTGAACCTGATTCTCTGCCGCCGCCGGTTTCTTTTTCACCGCCGAAAGCTCCGCCAATTTCCGCACCTGAGGTTCCAATGTTCACATTTGCAATTCCGCAATCAGAACCCGAACATGAAAGAAATTCTTCGGCTTCTCTTAAATTGTTTGTAAATATTGCTGAAGATAACCCTTGAGGAACATCATTGTGAACCTTGATTGCCTCATCAATTTCACCTTTGTATTTAATTAAATAAAGAATTGGAGCAAACGTTTCGTCTTGAACAATTTTGAAATGATTTTCGGCTTCAACTAAACAGGGTTTCACGTAACAACCTGATTCATAACCGGCACCGGTTAATACTTCGCCGCCGTAAAAGATTTTTCCTCCTTCTTTCTTAACCTGCACGAGGGCATTTTGCATTGTATCAACCGCTGATTTATCAACGAGCGGTCCCATATGAATTTTTTCATCTAGAGGATCGCCAATTTTTACCGAGTTATATGCTTTGACTAACGATTCTTTTACTTTGTCGAAGATTGATTCATGGATAATTAATCTTCTTGTTGTTGTGCAGCGTTGTCCAGCAGTTCCAACCGATCCAAACAATACTGCTGGAATAGCTAATTTAAGATCGGCATCGGGAGTAATGATGATTGCGTTATTTCCGCCCAATTCAAGAATTGTTCTCCCAAATCTTTTTGATACCACTTCAGCAGCATGTCTTCCAACAGGAGTTGAGCCTGTTACAGATATGAGAGGAATTTTCTTACTGTTCAACAGCATTTCACCAACAGTTGAACCTTTACCGACGATTAATGAGAAAATTCCTTCGGGTAAATTATTTTCTTTTAAAACTTGAGCTACAATTTTTTGAGTAGCAATTGCAACTAACGGAGTTTTGGAAGATGGCTTCCATAAATTTACATCACCGCAAACTGCAGCAAGCATTGCGTTCCACGACCATACGGCAACGGGAAAATTAAATGCTGAAATTGTCGCTACAATTCCAAGTGGATGGTATTGATCATACATTCTATGTGAAGGTCTTTCCGATTGCATTGTAAATCCGTAAAGCTGCCGAGACATACCGACAGCAAAATCGCATATATCAATCATCTCCTGAACTTCTCCCCAACCTTCTTGAATAGATTTTCCCATTTCATATGAAACTAAAGTACCAAGCGGATTTTTGTAATCACGAAGCCGAACACCAATTTGACGAACAATTTCACCGCGTTTTGGAGCAGGAACTTTTCTCCACATTTTGAATGCTTCATAACCAATATTAATTATATTTTCAAAATCCTTTGCAGATGCCTGATAAACAGATGCGATGTGTTTACCATTGGTGGGAGAAGCAATTTTTAATTCTCCATCTGACGTTGTTTTACCCCAGGTTTGTCCGGTTGATGAACCGTAATTTTTTTCTTCTATTCCGAGTTCTTTTAATATTTTACCGATTTCCATAAAAAGCCCTTATTGTTTTTAAATTTGAAATGATTTCCATTACAAAAATAGGAAATTTTTATATGCTTTAACGATTACTTCTTATTGTAAATAACTCCCTTAATCTTTAAATTGCATGTGAAAATAAAAGTAAACTTTCCAATTCTGATGATGCTTTCAATAAAACATATAATCCTCTTCCAACCAGCTTCCGAAAAGCATCAAAGCTATTTCATTTCCTCCTGGGAAAACGTTTTTTAATTCTACTATCATTCTTCCTGTCTGCTAAATTCAAGCAGAAATAATTCAACGGCTTTTAATTTAATTGCGGAGTTTCGCTTATGATAATTGGAATAAGAAGAGAAAATAAAAACGAATGGGAAAAAAGAACACCGATTATTCCCGAAGATATAAAATCACTAATCGAAAAATACGGTTTACGTACCATCGTTCAGCCCTCCAAAATACGGGCTTTTAATGATGATGAATACAAATCTTCAGGGGCAGAAATAGATGAAGATTTAAATCATGCAGATTTAATTTTCGGCGTTAAAGAAGTTCCCACCGAACTGGTACTTGAGCACAAAACGTATGTTTACTTTGCTCATGTGATCAAAGGTCAGTCGCATAATATGGCAATGCTTAAAACATTGATGGACAAAAAATGCAATCTGATTGATTACGAACGAATTGTGGATGAAAATAATAGGCGATTAATATTTTTTGGAAAATATGCTGGCAAAGCCGGAATCATCGAAACATTTCATGCATTTTCTGAAAAATTAAAACTAAATGGAAGCCATACCCAGCTTGAAAAATTGAAGCAGCCATATCAATATAAATCGATCGAAGAAGCTAAAGTAGAAATCAAGAAAATTGGTGATGAAATAAAAAAGAAAGGATTTCCGGAAGAAGTAACTCCGATTGTGGTTGGATTTGCCGGCTATGGAAATGTGTCTCAGGGTGCTCAAGATATTTTTGATTTACTTCCGGTAAAGACAATTCAACCTGAAGAGCTGATTAATAACTATGAGCAGCTTAAGTCAGAACGAAATCATTTCATAAAAGTAGTTTTCAAAGAAGCGCATACAGTTAAAAGCAAAAACGGCAAGTTTGACCTTAAAGAGTATTTTATTGATCCGGAAAAATATGAATCAAATTTTGACAAGTATATTCCCTATTTGGATGTTTTGGTGAATTGCATCCTTTGGACAAATAAAAACCCCCGATTAATTACGAAAGATTATCTACGAAATAATTCGAATCTTAAATTAAAAGTAATAGGCGATATAAGCTGCGATCTTCTGGGTGGAATCGAAATAACAAATAATTTTACAGATCCAGCAAATCCTACTTACACCTATTTTCCAAAATCAGATACTTATGAAGTTGGAACTAAACACGATGGCATAACTGTGATGGCGATTGATAATCTTCCATGTGAATTTCCTAAAGAAGCATCGGCAGAATTTTCTCATGTATTAAAGAATTTTGTTTATGAAATCTATCATGCGGATTTTGAAAAAAGTTTTGATGAACTCGAACTTGCAGATCCAATAAAAAGAGCGCTTATAGTTCACAAAGGAAAATTAACTAAAGATTATTCATACCTTAATCAATATTTAAAAACGGAGTAATAATGAAAAAAGTACTAGTATTAGGAGCTGGCTTGGTTTCTCGCCCAGGCGTTCACTATTTATTAAAACAAAAAAATATTCAAGTCACAGTTGCATCTAGAACTGTCAGCAAAGCAGAAGTGCTCGTAAAAGGATTTCCTAACGGTAAAGCCGTTCAAGTAAACGTTGAAAACAAGGATGAGTTAACAAAACTTATTAAAGAGCATGATATTGCTATTAGCTTGCTGCCCTGGACTCATCACCTTATAGTAGCAGAACTTTGCATCGAACATGGAAAACATATGGTCACAACTTCTTATGTCAGCCCGGCAATGAAAGCACTTGACGAAAAAGTCAGAGCAAAGAATTTATTATTCTTAAATGAAATAGGTGTCGATCCGGGAATCGATCACATGTCTGCAATGAAAATTATTCATGAAGTTGAAGCAGAAGGAGGAAAAGTTCTTCACTTTTATTCTTATTGCGGAGGATTGCCTGCACCAAAAGATAATGACAATCCTTTTGGATATAAATTCTCATGGAGTCCACGAGGAGTTGTTCTTGCATCCCGAAATTCAGCAAAGTATTATGAAAATGGAAAGACTATTGAAGTTGAAAGCAAAAATCTATTTGCTAATCCTGAAGTTGAGGACATAGAAGGACTGGGAAAGTTTGAGGTTTATCCAAATCGCGATTCCACTCCTTACAAAGGTGATTACAATTTGAAAGATGCATTAACAGTTAAGCGCGGCACTTATAGAAATATTGGCTGGTGCGAAACTCTCAGAGCAATTGTTAACTTAGGTTTGGTGAATGAAACCCCTGTTCCTGCAATTAAAGGCAGCACTTTCAAAAAAGCTATGGCATATGCTCTTCAGGCAAAAGAAACAGATAACTTAAAAGAACTCGCTGCAAAAAAAGTGGGCATTCCTATGAATTCAAAAGTGATCGAGCGAATGGATTGGTTAGGACTTTTCAGCGATGAAGTTATCCCAAAAGCTGATAACCTGCTTGATATGTTAAGCGATAGGATGCAGGAAAAACTTTCTTTCAAAGAAGGCGAAGTTGATTTGCTTCTTCTTAGGCATAAATTCATTGTTGAGAATAAAGATAAATCAAAAGATTTGATTACTTCAACATTGATTGACTTTGGTATTCCTCATGGTGATTCATCAATGGCAAGAACAGTCAGCTTACCAATGGCAATTGCAACTGCCATGATGGCTGATGGAAGAATTGAAGCTATCGGTGTTAGAATTCCTAATTCAAAAGATATTTATGAGCCGGTTCTCGCTGAACTCGAAAATCTAAATATCAAAATGGTTGAGAAGAGAAGTAAAATGTGATTAACTCACAATGATGTCATGCTGAACTTGTTTCAGCATCTCAAAATGGTGGAAAAAGAAGATTCCGAAACAAGTTCGGAATGACAAATCACGTTATTACTTCCGTTTTTTATTCATGATAAGTAAGTAATTTAACTTGATATTAAATTGAAATGTTTTATTTTTCTGGTGTCACATAAATAACTTTTACATAACTACTTGCATGATTCGGCTCTTAAAAGGAGCCGCAATCATTTTAAAACAATTTAACTTGACAGCAAAGCTTTACATAGTAAGCACTCCAATTGGTAACCTTGGCGATATCACCTTGCGCGCGATTGAAATATTACGCTCTGTAAACTTCATTGTATGTGAAGATACTCGAGTAACGTCGATTCTCTTACATCATCTTAACATAAAAAAGGAATTGTATTCATTAAATGCAGCAAGCGAAAAATTTAAAGCACAAAAAGTGATTGAGAGAATTATGCAAGGTGAATCGTGTGCTTTAGTTACTGACGCTGGAACACCAGGAATTTCTGATCCCGGAACTCGCTTAATTAACCTTACCATTAAAGAAAATATTGATGTTGTATCTATTCCAGGTGCAACAGCATTGATTGCAGCTCTTTCTTTGAGCGGTTTCCCAAGTGACTCATTTGTTTTTGAGGGATTCTTACCAAACAAAAAGGGACGGCAGAAAAATCTCAAGCAGCTTGCTGATGAAGAAAGAACGGTTGTTTTATATGAATCTACTTATCGTATTGAAAAGTTAATTGATGAGTTAGCTGAATTTATGCCTAAAAGATCTATGGTCATTTGCCGTGAGATAACAAAAAAATTCGAAGAGGTCATTAGAGGCACAGCGAAATCAATCCAAGCCGATTTGAATGAGCATATACTAAAAGGTGAATTTGTTGTTGTAATTGCTTCGAAAAATTTGAAGTAGTAGATATGCCAGATTTACCATCATAGATATGCCAGATTTAGCGGTGCTGTTCGTTACGAAAATCTGGTATATCTAAAACTTATAGATTTTACTCTTTTGTGTAATCTATCAACGACTTTACTAAAAAAAGTATTGTTTCGGAGATATTTTACCATTTCTATTGAGTTCTTAATACTGACATTTCTACTGAGTTAGTACAGAATTATGTTGAGTTTCATGCTTCTGTTGTCATTAAATTATTTGTTGGTTAAGTTAGAGACACATCCCTTCTCATGTTTACCAGCCTCCGGCTGGATGGGAAACTGAACGTAGCGTCCTCTCTGAAGAGGGCCCGCCCCTAAGTTGCCACTTTGCCCCAGGGGGCGAGGGGTGTGTCATAAAGATCAGTTATTAATTACTCGCTGGTATAATCAACCAAAGCTTTAACATTATACCCCTTCAATTTTTCTCTGCCGTTCAGAAAGGACAATTCAATTAAAAATAAAATTTGCACAACTTCTCCGCCAAGTTTTTCAACTAAGTTAATTGCTGCTTTAGCTGTTCCGCCTGTTGCAAGAAGATCATCATGAATTAAAACTTTATCGCCGGGGCTAATTGCATCTTTATGTATTTCAATTGAATCTTTTCCATATTCCAAGTCATAGAATTCCTTTTCAGTCTCAGCAGGGAGTTTCCCCGGTTTTCTTACTGGTATAAAACCGACATTTAGTCTTTCAGCAAGTATCGCTCCGAAAATAAATCCGCGTGATTCGATTCCCACAACTTTGTCAATCTTCAATCCTTCAGTTGAATCATAAAGCTGGTTAATCGCTTCTTTGAGTGCTACCGAATTCTTGAGTAGCGTTGTTAGGTCCCGAAAGACAATTCCTTGCTTGGGAAAATCTTGCACACTTCTAATGTATTCTTTCAAATCACTTTTCATATTAGATAATTATTTGTTTAGAAATTTTTTAATTCTTTCCTTAAAATCTTCATGTGCTCTGCTTATGGTATTTAGGTTAATGCAGTAATTCACCGCGTCTTCAACACTCAATGCGCTGATGTTATTGATCATTTGTTTTGTTAGTGAATAGCTAATTTGAGAATTGCTTAACAATTTATTTGCAAATGTAATTGCTTCTTCCATAACATTTTCTGTAAGGTAATTTGCTAATCCTAAATCTAATGCTTGTTTGGAATCAATAGTATCTCCACTGAGTAAAAGCTTTTTTGCATTACCTTCTCCAATTTTTCTTATTAAATAAATAGAAACTATTGCGGGAATAAATCCAATTTTCACTTCAGAATACCCGAACTTAGCTTTATTTGTATCGGCTATAACAAAATCACAAACAGAAGCTAAACCGCATCCTCCGGCAATTGCAGGACCATTTACCGCAGCGATGGTTGGTATCGGAAGTTTGTAGACGCTTAAAAACATTTCTGCAAGAGTCTCTGAGTCTTTTTCATTTTCAATGGAAGAATTGCTTTGCAAAGAAATTAAATATTCGAGATCTGCTCCGGCACAAAAAGCATTTCCCTCGCCAGTGATTATCAAAGCTTTTGTTTCTTTTTCAATGCTAATTTCTTCAAGTGCACTTTTGATTTGAGAAACCATTGTTGGATGAATTGCATTTCTTTTCTCTGGTCTGTTTAATGTAAGAATAGCAATTCCATTTTCTTTTGATACTTTTATCATTGGTAATCCTAAAATAAAATAATCAAAATTTGATTTTACTTTTCATTTATTTCAAAAATATACTTAACTGGATATAAACAGAAATATAGCCGAGAAGTGCACCAGTAAATACTTCCGTGATTGAATGACAATTTAACTTAATTCTTGACCAACCAACTGCAAATAATATTGGTAGCAATAACAACGTTTGAAAGCCAAGTATAAAAGTAAAGAGCGCTAATGGACCGGAAACACCCATAGCATGTATGCTGATCTTCAAATATCTATTGATTAAGATTACTAAAAACGTATTCGAAATATAGCAAAACCAAAAAGCGATTGAAATATTACTCACCTGACAAATAAGCAAAAGTATAAAACCAGCGATATAAATTATGATTGAAACCAGATATGGTATTGTTCTTTCTTTTTTGTTTTTAGCGTCAACATCGCTTACCAATCCCTTTCTGTAAAAATAAATAAAAGAGGCAATTTGCAAAATAAATCCTAAGATAGTAGCGATGACAATCAAATATATTTTTATATTGTTGTAGTTTTCAAATGTTAATGCTAGGTAAATAAAAGAAATTAGAGTAAGTATTGGCGGAATGAATATTGTGGAAATTACTCGTGCAAATTTTTGCAGTAATTTCTCGCTCAAGATGTATGAAATGTTGGGTTGTGAGAAAGTAATTCATCACCATACTTTGATAAGATATCTTCGATTGAACTAAGCTCTTTTTTTAACATAAGTTCTGAGCGAATCTTTGATGCATTATGCAATCCTTTCAGGTAACCCGAATAGAATTTTCTATGTTCAATTACAGCTCTTCTCTCACCCTTAATTTTTATCGAAAGATATAAGTGTTCTAAGCAGATTTTAATTCGTTCTTGAGCATCTACATGTGAGGAGATTCCACCACTATTTAAAAGTTCTTTTGCTTCTCTAAAAATCCATGGATTACCGATTGCTCCGCGAGCAATCATTATTCCATCTGCACCGGTTTCATTAAATGCTGTTTTAACATCTTGAGCAATAAGAACATTTCCGTTCAGAACAACTGGAATGTTCACAACACTTTTTACTTTAGGAATCCACGACCAATCAACTTCTCCCCTATTTCCCATGCTTCGCGTTCTGCAGTGAATTGTTATTGCTTTTGCACCGGCATCTTCAATTCGTTTTGCAACATCCAAAATTTGGATATTGTTTTCATCCCATCCCAACCTAGTTTTAACTGTAACTGGAATTGAAACTGCTTCTACAACTTCTTTAACTAATTTTTGCAGATAAGGAGGATCTTTAAGTAATGCAGAACCGGCTCCGCAATTAACAACATCTTTAACCCAGCATCCAGCATTAATATCAATCAACTCAGGATTTTCCGCCTCGGCAATTTTTGCTCCGCCAATCATCGACTCAATGTTTCCACCGTAAATCTGAATGCCTACAGGTCGTTCATCATCGCTTATCTTAAGCTTTGCATGTGTTCTTTCAGATGATCTCATCAATCCTTCAGAATTAACGAACTCGGTATAAACCATATCTGCGCCTAGCATTTTGCATATCAACCTAAATGAAAGATCTGTCACATCTTCCATCGGCGCAAGTAGCACAGCATTTTTGATTTTTATATTTCCAACCGTAAACATTTATTTATTCATTCACCTTACATATGGATGTGAATAGTCCACAAATGAGGGCTGAAGCCCAATGGAGCGTTGTGGATTCAATAACCCCAGCCTCCTGTCTCGCCCTTGGCGAGCCAAGGCGGATAAGGCTGGGGTTAGGCTAATAACACAATGATTATGGACTTTAGTCCATTTTCCTAATCGAATAACTTTGCTACAAGTCTCCAAAACTTTAAACGATGCGTATCGTGTGTTATTCATTAAAATGAAATTGTTTGGATAAACATACTTACCCGACTGTACCATGTCTTAACTTTAAAATTTTTGGTAGATAAAATATGCTTAAAATTAAAATAACCAAACTGAAAAATGATCCTGTAAGAAATGGAAAAGGATAACCTAAAAATTCAAATGCAAAACCTCCCCAAAGAGGACCGAGAACTCTTGCAAATGCTGACAGTGATTGATTAAATCCAAGAGTAATTCCCTGTTCAGCTTCTGATGCAATCTCGGATATTAAGCTCAACAAAATTGGTTGTAAAGTTCCAGTTCCTAAAGAAAGAATGATTCCGATAATTGCCAAACCGAAAAAGCTTCCACCGAAAGGAATCATACCCAGGCCTATCATCATGCAAAAGGCACCGATGGAAATGAGCTTACCCTTCGAAAAGAATTTTGAAATTTGTGCTAATAAACCAGCCTGAACGATTGCAGATGATAGTCCAAGAATGCCGTAGATATAACCGTTCTGCAAATCTGTGAAGTGGTAAACTTTAAATCCGAGCAACGCAAAAGTACCATAAATATTAGCTACTGAAAATGTTAGAATAAAGAATAAAATCATCAATAAAGACAAATCGGATTTATTTAAAATTATTTTAATTGAAGATGTATCCAATAATTTTCTTGATCTTTCTAAGCTTTTTGATTTATCGCGTTTAGGTTCCGGAAGAAAAATTATTGTCAGTACAAAGGCAAAAATTGAAAAGAAAGCACTTCCGAATCCTGTTACAAAATATCCATATTTTGATAGCATTCCGCCAATCATTGGTCCAAAAACAAATCCCAGTCCAAATGCAGCTCCAATCATCCCCATTCCTTTCGAACGATTTTCCGGTGTTGTAACATCGGCAATATAAGCTTGTGCAACCCCAATGCTGCTTCCGCCAATGCCTGCAATCACTCTAGAAAATAGAAGCATGAAATAGCTATGAGTATAGGCAAACAAAACATATCCCATTGCGTTTAGAAATAAGCAGATAACTATTATTTTTTTTCGACCGTATTTATCTGATAGATTCCCAAAAATCGGATTGAAGAAAAATTGTGTTAAGGAATATGCTGCGATGGCTATACCAATTGCAGTTTCATCAACAAGCAATTCTTTTTTAGCGAAGGTTGGAAGAATTGGAATTAGAATTCCAAAACCAAGAAGATCGACAAATACTGTTAGGAAAATAAGTGAAAGCGCAGAAGCATTTTTTAATTTCATTAAAAATGTGTTTAAAATAATTTAACGTTACTTAAATTTGTTGCCGAGAATAAAATTCCCCTAAAGACTTTACAAAGTTACAAGTTTTAGTGGAATTATTTCAGATATGCCAGATGATCGGATGTTCGTATCGGCCTGGAAATCTGGCATATCTAATTAATTGAAACTTACGTAGTAATAATATTTTGATAAAACTTCCTTAGTATCCCTTATTGATTCTTCCATTTTGTCAATGTGATTTTTATTCAGAAATGTAATTGAAGAATCATTCATTGCAGACATGGATGGCAATAGAACAAATTCATTTTTATTCCAGGTATTTCCCTTAAATACCCATGTCGGAATAAATTCAACATTAGAAATTTTAAGAGTATTATCAAAAAGATTTTTAGTAATGCTTATCGTAAGAATCCCACCAGTATCTGTATATTTTTTTCTCTGATTTGATATGAAATTACCGAGCGAGTACGCCACCAAAACGGAATCAAAAACACTCTTGTGTGATTTAATAAACTTAACCGGTTGAAGTACATGCGGATGACCGCCAATAATTATATCTGCTCCCATTTCAATCGTGCTATCAACAACTTGTTTTTGATAATCTGATGGTTCACGCTCATACTCATCTCCAAAATGAAAGTGAACTAAAACTATATCGGGATTTGCAGACTTAGCAGCTTGAATATCACGATGAATGGATTCATAGTCAATTAAATTTATGAGATAAGATTTGCCCTTCGGTATTGGATTACCATTTGTACCGTAACTATAAGCCAAAAAAGCAATTGAGATTCCCTTTATATTAAATATTCTAATAGAGTCATGGTCAGCCTGACTTACATAAGTTCCGTTGTAATTTAAAGAACGTTTGTTCAGTTCGTTTATAGTTCGAAGAACCCCAACTTCTCCCCTATCTAAGGAATGATTGTTCGAGGTAGTTAGAAGATCAAACCCGGCGTTTTTTAAAGCATACAGCAGATCACTAGGAGAATTAAAACGGGGATAACCTGTGTACTTAGCTTTTTTACCGGCAAAGACAGTCTCTATGTTTCCGAATGTGAAATCGCTCTTAGAAAGATGCTTAGATACATTTCTGAATACAGGATTAAAGTCAAAGCTGTCTCTACTGACTTTAGCATATTCAAATTGAACAGTATGACACATAATATCGCCAACTGCAGAAATTGAAATTGTCACAGTAGATTCAGAAAGACCGGACTTGTGTTTTTCCCCTGAAACAAAACAATTACGAAACGAGAAAAATAATATGATTGAAAAAGTGATGAGGAGAATTTTCATTAGATATTATTAGGGGCTGTAAATATAATCTTTCAAGAATTTGCCCAAATTAACATTGGTAACAGAATCAAACTACCAAAAAACTATGTTAAACAGCCCCTTAAATGAATCAAAGTGATTATTGTTTTTGACCTTTACGATCAGCTTTAACCATTTGGATTTCCTTGCGAACTTCCTGTGCGAGTCTTCGTAAATCGCTTAGCCCTTTTCTTGCTCTTGTTCCGGCCGCTGCTTGACCCTTGACATAAAACTTTTCGAAATCGGTATGCAGTTCATTAACTGCTTTTAGCAAATCTTCGAAACGTTGCATTTGAGTACTCCTTTTTTTTGTGTGTGTGATAGTTAATTAATGTTTTCAAGAACTATTTCTGCAATATCCTTAACTGAAACCTCTTTGGTTTTCTCTGGGAAGCCTCCAAAGGAGTCCATTGGGACATCCCTTTGGGAAAAATGCTTAACACCGTCAGTAAGCATTGTCATACAAAATGGACAAGCCGAAGCGATGGTATCTGCTTTAGTTTCAAGCGCTTCCTTTGTGCGTTCAATATTGATTCTTCCACCCTCTTCATCCTCAAGAAACATTCTGCCGCCGCCGGCACCGCAGCAAAAGCCTCTGCTTTTGTTTCTTTGCATTTCCACTAAATCAATACTTTCTATATTCCTTAATGTATTCCGGGGTTCCTCATAAACGTTATTATATCTTCCAATGTAACACGAATCATGATAAGTCACACGGGATTTAGCTTTTGTGTTTTTAAATTCAATTCTATGTGAATTTAATAATTCCTCAATTAACTGCGAGTGATGTACAACATCATAATTACCACCAAACTGTTTGTATTCTTTTCCTAACGAGTGGAAACAATGCGGACAAGCCGTTACAATTTTTTTTATACCATATTTATTCAGTATTTCAATGTTTTCTTTCATCATCGTCTGTGCAAGATATTCATTGCCAAGCCGTCTTGCGGTATCTCCGTTACATTTTTCCTCGGTTCCGAGAATTCTGAAATTGATGTTCGCCTTCTGCATAATCGAAGCAAAAGCTTGTGTCACTTTTTTATAGCGATTATCAAATGAACCTGCACAACCAACCCAGAAGAGAATTTCGCAATTTGGATCTTCGGACATGGTTCTAACATTCATTCCTATAGCCCAATTTGCCCTATCCGCCTGATTAAAAACCCAAGGTGTAAAGTTAGTTTCAATGCTTTTGAAGACATTGCTAAGACTATTGGGAAAGTTCGATTCAGTTAATACGAGATTCCTCCTCATGTCAACAATCGAATCAACGTGCTCAATCATCACTGGACATTCCTGAACACATGCATTACAAGTTGTACATGCCCATAATTCCGAATCCATGATATAATCATGCACTAAAGTTTTTGATAAAACTTCACTTTCAGTTACACCATTAATCATCAACGGTGCTTTATCACCTGTTCTTCTTCTGATATCAACAATGATCTTTCGCGGTGACAGAGATTTTCCTACCGTTGCAGCCGGACAAACTGAATCGCATCTTCCACACTCTGTGCATGAATAACCGTCAAGGATTTGCTTCCATGACATTTGATCAATATCTGCACTTCCAAAATTTTCCGCATTTTCATCATCAAGATTAAGCGGTTGAAGCCTATTTCGCTTTGAATCTACATTTGCAAAAAATGTATTAGGAATGGAAGTTAAAACGTGTAGATGCTTTGAGTACGGAAGATAATTTAAGAAACCAAAAACCGTTACTATGTGAATCCACCAGGAAATCTCAAATGGGATGTTTGCATTTACACTCGAACTGAATAACAAAGCGCTTATTGCAGATGAAATTGGTCTTAATTCATTAGGTTCAAGAATAAAATTTTGTTTTGCAACGTAAGAAATGTTCTGTCCGAACATTGAAATGCAAACAACCATGATGAGCATTAATATCATCAATGCATCAATTTTACCCTCATTATCAACCTCTAGTCGTTTAATTTTAAAAACAAAACGCCGGATGAGTGATAAGGTGATCGCGATGATGACCAACATTCCAAAAACATCTTGAACTAAAGTTATGGGTATGTATAATGCTCCAAGAAACTTAAATGAAAATGGAGAATAGAATCCCTGTAGAATTGATTCTAGAACTGCAAAAAGAAAAAGCATGAATCCCCAAAAAATTACAAAATGTATAGAACCGGCAATTGGATCCCTCAACAATTTTGATTGTCCAAAGGCAACAGTTAGAACTCTTTTAATTCTTTCGCCGCTCTTGTCAAACCTATCATCTTTCTTTTTAGCCACAAACATGTATCTAATCAAGTTACGGCAGCTGTAAAAGAAAAATGAAAGCGCACTAAGAAAGATTAAGATGAAGAAGATATTTTTTAAGGTCATTAAATTCTTTTATAATTACTTTTTCTTAATCCCAGCAATCGCCATATAAACCGATGCTGCTATGAACACTTTAACAACCATCCAAATTGAAAAGACTGCCGCACCAATTTTTAACGATTCTTCAAAATTTTTGGTGTAAAATGTTGTTAAGTGAAGAACTCCAAGAAAAACTATGACTAATTCACCAATAAACATTGAAGCAACTATAGACCAATAATTTTTTCTTCTCTCAATCAAGAACCCCACTAAAAATGCAGCAACCGGGAAAGCAAGCAAATATCCTCCGGTTGGTCCGATTATTCTGCTAAAACCTAAAGGTGTGTCAGCAATTTGAGCAAAAACAGGTAATCCTACAATTCCCATAAACAAATAAAGAAATTGACTGTAAGCTCCATTTCGAGAACCTAAAAATGCACCGGATAATAAAACTAATAATGTCTGTAATGTAAAAGGTACTGGTTTGGCGGGAATTGCAACTTGTGCAGAAAGTGCCGTTAGAATTGCAAAAGCTGTAATCCAAAAAATCTTTGAACCTGAAAGAATCTGGAGGGTTTGTAGGATCTTGCTGTGACTTACTTGCTCTTTTGATATCATTTTACACCCTATTAAAGATATTTATTAAAAAATGAATTTGTTTTGTCTAATAACAAATCGAATTTAGGATTACTTCCGGTAAATGGATGGACTGCATCGAAAGTATGCCCGTAGCCGGAATTTCTAAAAAACTTGTTATATCCTTATTTGCCCATCCGTATAGATCTTTTGCTTCTCTAAATGGCACTGATATATCTTGATCACCATGTGCAATGAACAATAGCCTATTTAATCCTTTAATTGCTTTCTCTATGTTCAGCCTATCATCTTTATTCTTTTCAATATCTTCCAACAAAGCTAAACTTAATTTCATCATCCGATTAGTTCTACTGTTTAGAACCTCAATGAAGCCTTTTTTTTCCATTCAACTTTTTGTTTTCTTGTATAACGGTCTAATTTCGAAATTGATGCCCAAACTGCAACGGCATTCACCGATTTATTTTGTTAAGCCGTTAAGATCGAGATTCCTCCACCACGGCTATGTCCAATGATTCCAATTTTTTAATTCTTTCTCTCTCCAAAAAAACCCGAAGTGCATGAATCAATTATTTTAGTTAGCTCTTCAACCTCGAGAGAAATTGTATTTTTTGCAAATTTATCTAATTCGTCAAATTCAGTTAGCGATTCACCAACACCATTATGCGAAAAATTAAACGTAATAACAAAAAACCATGATCAGAAAAATACCTGCCTACAAATGGAATAAATCCCTAATCTTTAAATCCTTTGAAACCATGAACATAAATAAGGCAGGGATTTTTTTTCGTTTCTTCAGATGTGAAGGTAGAAATCCTTAAAATATTATCTTTTTTTGTTTTAAGGACAAAATCCTGCTTCATGGTTGCAAAATATGCTCAATATATGCTGAAAAGTCAAGAAAAGAAGCTTTATAAAATTTAGCTTGTTTAAAGGACGAATATTAAGATTATTTGAATTTTTACTAAAACTTTCTGCTTTTATTGGAATTGCTAAACTGAAGCGATTAAAATCTATTTCGAATTGGACGAATATTTTGTTACTAGAGGCAAAGTAAATGAAAAATTAGATCCCTTTGAAGGTTGACTTGTCACTTCAATTGATCCACCGTGTTTTTCTATATATTCTTTGACAATGAGAAGACCTAAACCTGTTCCTGTCTCATTTTCCGTTCCGGGTGTAGATTTTTTTCTATCTAATTTGAAAATCCTTCTGAGAGTTTTTTCATCCATCCCAACTCCGTTATCTTTTACGGAAATTTGGGCAAAACCATTTTTTTTACTCGTTGAAACGACTATCTCACTACCCCTTTGGGTGAATTTAATAGCATTTGTAATTAGGTTTACTAGAATGGAATTAAGCATATCCTCATCAGCAAAAACCGTGAATTCTTCTTTCGAATGGTTATTAATTTTTATTTCCTTTTTTAATGCATTACCGCCCAAAATCGCAATGTTCTTTTCAATAATTTCATTTAGTTTTATTGACTTCTGCAAAAATTCAGTTTTACCAATCTGAAATTTTGAGTATTGTAATAAATTATTCAGAAGGTTATAAATATGTCTGCTTGTTTGATAAAGTGAATCTAAATAAAGTTTTATCTCTTCTTTTGTTAATTCTTCAAAATCATTCTTCAATATCTCGGTGAAACCAAGAATTGAATCGAAAGGACTTCGAAGATCATGCGAAATTATTGAGAAAAAATTATCCTTAGTTTGATTCAATTCCTCCAATTTTTCCAAAGTTTCCTTTTTTTCCTCTTCAATCATTTTTCTTTCAATAGCGCGAGTCAGAGGCAAACTGATTGCATTTATTAATTCAACTTCTTTATCACCGAGAAAATCCTCACTCATGTATTCTTTAATGACGAGTACCAATGTCAATTTTTCATCTAAAGGAACCGGAACACCCATCCATTTCAAAGGAAGTTTTTCATTTACTGAAATAATTTTTCTATCAATTAATTTTTTAATTGCATCTTTGTTTAAAAGCTGAATTCTTGCTGATTTGATTGTATACTCAATCAAACCATTCTCAAATTGTTGAGGTGGCGGTTTCGCATCGAACTCATCATTGAAACAAGGGAAAGTGATTTGATCGGTTCTTTTGTCGTAAAAGGCGAAACAAACATTTTTAATTTCAATAAAATCAATCAATGTCTTATGTAGATAATTATACTGCTGATCGAGAGATTGGGATAAACTAACTGATTGCAGAATTTTAACAGTTGCTTGGTGAATCCTCTCTTTTTTCTTAACCTCGCTAATGTCTCTTATCACAAACTGAACAGCATTTATCCCTTCAAATTCAATAGGAATGGCCGAAATTTCAACGTCAAGCTCTTCACCATCCATTCTTATAAGTTTTTCCTCGATGGCTTCTAATTTTTCTTTCCTTGATATTGCTCGTTTAACCCTTTCCTGAACAATATCTTCAAAACTTGTAAAAACCAACTCCATAATCGGTTTTCCAATCAATTCTTTTTTAGATTTGGCTCCAAAAAGTTTTACTCCGGCTGAATTTACATAAACGACTTTACCTTCCGAATGTATACCAATCGCAATGGGAGATAATTCAACCAATGCGCGATAACGATCCTCACTTTCTTTTAACTTCATATTCGTTTCGTGCTTGTGAAGCGCCTTTTCAATTGATGCATACAAACTCCATTCTTCATAGGGTTTAACTAAGTATCCAAAAGGATCAGTTGATTTTGTATTTTGAATTGATTTTTCATCAGCATAAGCAGTTAAGTAAATACCCGGGACATCAATTTCTTCTTTGATTTTGTATACAGATTCAATCCCCGATATTTTTTCCGTTAAGCATTATGTCCCTCAAAATTGCATCAGGTTTATTCTCTATTGCTTTTTTAATTGTATCTTCACCGGTTTTCACAACATCGAGAACTTGGTAATTTAATTTTATTAGCGTTTGCTTTAAGTCAATTCCAACAATACTTTCATCCTCAACAACAAGAACTTTTACTTTTTTATTCATTTCGATTTAATATCGGTAATGTGAATGTGAAAGTTGACCCTTGATGGAGCTTGCTCTGCACTTTTAATATGCCTCCATTTTGCTCAATAAATTTTTTAGTTAATACTAATCCTAATCCAGTACCTGTTTCACCTTCTGTCCCTGGCAATGTTTTAGACATTTCAATCTGGAAAAGATTGAATATGGTTTCATCCGTCATTCCAACTCCATGATCACGAATTGTAACTTCAGCCGAATTTTTTCGTTCCAAAATACTCAATTCAATTTTCCCGCCTCTTCTCGTATACTTAATAGCGTTAGTTAAAAGATTCAGTAAAATTGAATTAACCATTGCTTCATCAGCAAAAACTTGAAGCTCTTCCCCTAAGCTTGGCTGAATCGAAATTTCTTTTTTATCCAAAGTAAGTTTTAGTATCTGAAGATTTTTTTCAATAATATAATTTAAAGATAATACCTTAGGATTAAAATCTACTTTACCCGTCTGAAATCTAGACAAATGAAGAAGATTGTTCAATAAGCTAAAGATATGTCTGCTAGAGTGATAAAGAGAATCGATGTAAAGCTTCATTTCTTCTTTTGTAAGTTCTTCATGATCGTTATAAAGAATTTCTGCAAAACCAAGAATAGAATTAAATGGACTTCTTAATTCATGAGATATAAGAGAAAAAAATTGATCCTTTGAATCATTTACATCTTTCAACTTTTCAGCTAAATGCTTGTATCTCTTTTCACTCTCTCTAAGTTTCAACTCCATTTTGAACTTATAGAGGGCTAGCTCAATTGTAGATTGCAGTAATCGTTCTTCAAATGGTTTAATTATATATCCGAATGGCTCCGTTACTTTTGCATTCTGTAGTGTCGCTTTATCAGCGTAGGCAGTTAAATAAATGATTGGAACATCAATACTCTTTTTTATTTGTTCGGCGGTCTCAATTCCATTAAGCTTACCACTGAGCATAATATCCATCAAAATCAAATCTGGTTTCTCCTCAAATGCTTTTGAGAATGCCTCTTCTCCAGTACGGACAACTCCTATTACTTCATAACCAAGGTTAAAAATAATATTCTTTAAATCGAAAGAAACAAGAGTTTCATCTTCAACTATCAATATTCTTGTTTTATTTTCCAAATGACACTCTGAAAAATGATTTTATTTATGGCCAGAAATAATAGTGCATCAAAATAGCTCAAATTTCATGTGGATGACAACTTTAGAAACTTTTCTTATTCAAAAATCGATTGAAAAAAATTAAAAGTCCACTATTATTGTAATTTTATTTAAAACATTAGGGCATTAGCTTTTTCGCATACGATTTAAACAATTTGTAAGATAGATCAACTTCTTCAATACTGCTTGCCAAAATTCGTCGTACGGAATAGTTATTGATTCTTTAAAAGGTGACGAATATAAATCTTGACTCATTGAATAATCATTACTATTTTTATGTAGACTAAATCTGAATAATAAAGTAAAGTAAATGAAATCAGCTTCACAATTAAAGTTGGGGGAAAAAGTGGTAATAAAGAATATTGATTCTTCCCATCCTTCCTCTCGAAGATTATTAGAAATTGGATTCACACCGGGGCAGGAAATCGAATTGATTAACTCCTCAGTTTTTAATGATCCGATGGCGTTTTCAATTCGAGGAACATTGATTGCTTTGAGACGAAACGAAGCCGGTTGCATAAAAGTTGAATGAACCTTCCCGCGACTGCACGATCTCCTCTCATCACTTTAGTTGGACCCCCTAATTCTGGTAAAACTACTCTTTTTAATTATTTAAGCGGTAACAATTTTAAGACTGTTAACTATCCAGGTGCAACAGTTGAATATTCATTAGGAAAATTCCAATCGAAATTTTCTCTAAAAGCAATTTTATTGGATTCACCGGGTATCGTAAGCTTAATTCCCAATTCTCCCGATGAAGTAGTTGCAGTAAAATCTTTATATTCCCATCCTGAATTAGGACCCCCGGATTTAATTATAGTAACAGTCGATGCCAGTCAGCTATCCCGTCACTTATTATTAGTTAGTCAACTCAAAAAATCCAATTTCAGAATTGTCATTGCTCTTACAATGGTGGATATTCTTCAGAGGAAAAAATTGGCTATCGATACCATCAAACTAGGCGAATTATTTTCATGTGATGTTGTAAAAATTGACGGGAGAAGCGGTAAAGGTGTTGACAATCTCATATCAAAAGTTGAAAATATTTTTTCATCTATGAACCATAAATCAACTGAATCAACGCGTGCAAATTTTTGCAATGATACGAATGATTTAATTGATACATTTAATAAAATAGAAAAGATTGAGGCGGAAGTTTTAATCAACTTAGTTGATCCTTCTCAACTACCAAATATTTCAAAAGCAAATAAGCAGTTAAGAATTCTAATAGATCCTAAAAGTAAAATTGAATGCAATAAGATTGATGCGCGTACCTTGAAGATTGATCGGATTCTTCTTCATAGGATTTGGGGTTTAGTTACGTTCTTTGCCGTGATGACTTTAACTTTCACATCCATATTCTGGTTGGCTGAACCTCTCATAAGTGTTGTCGATAGTCTATTCAGCTTGCTCTCAAGCGAGTCATTAAAATTATTTGGATATGGTTGGTTTGGTGATTTAGTTGCAAATGGAATTATAAGCGGGACAGGATCAATTTTAGTTTTTGTTCCTCAGATAATTATTTTATTTCTTATACTCGGATTGCTTGAAGACACCGGATATCTAGCTCGCGGTGCAATGCTGATTGATAAACCTCTCTCAAAAATCGGATTAAACGGAAAATCGTTTGTTCCAATGTTATCTGGGTTTGCTTGTGCGATTCCGGCAATACTGGCAACGCGAACGATTCCAAACAGACGTGAAAGATTACTCACAATTTTTATTATTCCGCTGATGAGCTGCAGCGCTCGGTTGCCTGTTTATGCATTACTTCTAGCATTCATACTTCCATCTGATAAATCATGGCTTGGAGGATTTTTACTTGCTTCAATTTATATTTTTAGTATTGTTGCTTCAGCCATAATTGCAGGCATTATAAACAAATTGCGTAATAAACTGATTAAAGAAGAGGACAATTCTTCTTTTATTTTGGAACTTCCTGCTTATAGAATACCCAAGTTCAAAGTAGTTATTCATAATACAATCACAAGCACAACAAGTTATCTCAGGAAAGCCGGACCTGTTATTCTAACATTATCCTTGTTTCTTTGGATGCTAACAAGTTTTCCCAATATAAATCCCAGTATCGACAAAACCGGATTAACTAAAGATGAGATATTAAACCTAACTAAAGCCGAAAGATTATCAACTTCATATGCAGCAGATTTAGGCAAAATTATTCAACCGATCATGACCCCGATTGGAATGGATTGGAGAGTTGGTGTATCATTAATTGCAGCATTTGCAGCGCGAGAAGTATTTGTGAGTTCTCTTGCATTAATATTCAAAGTTACGAGTGATGAAACAACTCTGCAGAATTCTATTGTCAGCGCAATGCGTAATGCTACAGTTGAAGATACCGAGCAAAAACTTTTCACTGCATCTACAATAATTGGTTTGATTATCTATTTCATTTTTGCAATGCAGTGCCTTTCCACCATTGCAGTATCGCGAAAAGAGTCCGGAGGATGGCGAATTCCCATTCTACAAATACTAATTTTTACCGCTGCGGCGTATGTATTCACCTTCATCTCCGTAAACGGATTGAGAGCTTTAGGATGGGATTAATTGTTAATATTGATTTGATATTCAGCTACCGTACATATATTTTTATTTTAGTTAAAACAAATAACAAATAAAAACTTGAGACATAAACAGGCTGCAGAAATCCTCAGAGAATTTCTTAAAAAAGGCAAAAACAGAATTACACCTGAACGCTTTGAGGTTATGGATTCCGCATTGGATTATGACGGCCATTTTGGTGCTGATGATCTTTATGTTATTATGAAGAATCAGAAATCCCGAGTCTCGCGTGCAACAGTTTATAAAACTCTTGAGCTGCTTGTACAATGCGATCTGCTGAGTAAGAGAAATTTCGGCGATAATATGACTCGTTATGAAAGCAGCTTTAAAAGACAAAGTCATGACCATTTAATTTGTATGGATTGCGGTCGAATTGTAGAATTCACCAATACTTCCTTAGAAAATATTCCACAGGAATTAAGTAAGAACCTTGGTTTTAACTTTGAGAACTATTCCTTTAATATTTTTGCACGATGTAGAAATATTAAGACATGCAAGTACTATCGTAATAAATAATTTTAACTTTTTACGTTAATTGATGAAACAGAATAAAAAATATCCCATCATCTGGAAAAAAGACGATTTCTCCATTAAGATTTTTTGTTCGATACCAAATATTGCAACCGGAATTTTACTTAAAGCGGGAAGCTTCCATTTTATTATTGATCCTGGCGATGGAATTCTGCGCGATTTAAATAAAGAAATAGGTACTAAAAAAATTTTAGAGATCTCGGATATATTTGTTTCACACGGACACCATGATCATGTCGGTGGAGTTTGGTCATTATTAACTTATCTTCGAGTAATGAATAAGAAATCTCCTTTAACAATTTTTTTCCCAAAGGGATGTGTTGAGATTGGAAGTATTTACAATGCTTTTAAGAAGGTTTATTCTAAAACGATAAGTTATGAAATAAATTTACAAAAGCTTAATCATACAAACTCATTCAGAAGAAAATCTGTTTTGATTAAACCATTTCCTGTAATTCATAGAGAATATTTGCATGATGGTATTAAGACCAGACAAGTTCCTGCATTCGGATACACATTCACTTATCAAGGAAAGAAAATTTGCTATGGCGGTGATACTGCCTATTGCAAGGAGATCGTCTTAAATGCAAAGAATTCCGATCTTGCAATTTTGGAGGCAGGACATGATGATGAAACTCCTGACGAAATGCATATGACTTTAGCCGAAGCAAAATCTATCGGTGAAACTGCAAAAAAATATTTTCTTGTTCATGTTCCGGAATAATCCTCATAAACCTTTATTAACTTTTTTCAATAATTACTGTTTGATCAACCATGAAAAAAATACTATTCTTGCTCTATCTATCATTCGGCTTAACAAATGTAACTGACACTTATGGTCAAGACTCAGATGCATTAGATACATTGCAATTTAAAGGTGAAAAGCATTTGACTAATATCAAAATGTTAACTCCTGCAGGAGAAAACGCAGAAGCTTACTTATCTTTTGATGAGCAAAAATTGATTTACCAAAGCACATTCGATGATTTAAAGTGCGATCAAATATTCACAATGAATATCGATGGCTCGGATAAGAAGTTAGTATCTACAGGGTTTGGCAGAACTACATGTGCATATTTTTTACCAGGAGATTCAACAATTCTTTATGCTTCAACTCATTTAGCCGGTGATGAATGTCCTCCCCCACCGGATAGATCAAATGGCTATGTTTGGAAGCTGTATGATTTGTTTGATATATTTTTAGTAAATGCCGATGGATCCAATGTAAGAAGATTAACCGATGTGTATGGATATGATGCGGAAGCAACTGTTTCCCCTATTGGTAATAAAATAATTTTTACTTCAACAAGAGATGCTGATCCCGAACTTTATGTGATGAACTTAGATGGATCGGACCAAATACGATTGACGTATGAAAAAGGATATGACGGCGGCGCTTTCTTTTCACGCGATGGTAAGAAAATTTGTTTTAGAGCCAGTCGGCCAAAAACTGAAAAAGAATTTGCAGATTATGAGGAGTTAGCTAAAGTTGGAATGTTTCGTCCTACAACTTTGGAAATTTATATAATGGATGCAAATGGAGATAATATTCAGCAGGTAACAAACGCTGGAAAAGCATCATTCGCTCCTTTCTTTCACCCAGATGGCAATAGAATAATATTTTCCTCAAACATGAATAGTCAGAATGGAAGAAATTTTGATCTCTTCATTGTAAACACTGATGGAACCGGTTTAGAACAAGTTACATTTAATGAAACGTTTGACGGATTCCCAATGTTTACGAGCGACGGAAAGAAACTCGTGTTTGCATCAAATAGATTTAATCTAAAACAGGGTGATACAAATATTTTTATTGCGGACTGGATTGATTAACATTTAATCGAATTATCAACATAAACTGTTATTTTTTTATTATACAAAAAGTAATCTATATGAAAAAATTCTTTTTTAATTTTGTTTTGATTTCAATCTTATCCCTAGGATTCAATTTTGACGGTGACAAGGACAGAAATCCTGAAATCACTGTAAGCGAAATAAAATCGCACATCGAATATCTCGCTTCCGACGATTTGGAAGGAAGATTCACCGGTTCAGAGGGATGCAAAGAAGCAGCCGAATACATTTCCGATGAATTTGAAAACTACGGATTAAAACCATTGTTTGATGGTGATTATCTTCAATCCTTCCCTTTCATCTCAGGTTTAGAACTCGGTAATAATAATTATGTGCAAATTATTAATGAAAAGAAAAAGTCTGAATTGAAAATCGAGAAGGATTATATCACTGCTCCATTCTCAGGCTCAAATAATGTATTTGGAGATTTAGTATTTGCAGGCTATGGTATTTCTGCTCCAAAATTAAACTATGATGATTATGCAAATATTGACGTGAAAGATAAAATAGTATTGGTTATGCGGTATAATCCCGATTATGATAATCCTCATTCCAAATTCGATGAGCACTCTTCCTTCAGACAAAAGGCCACTGTTGCAAGAGATAAAGGTGCTGTGGGAATTATTTTTGTGAATGGATACTTTCCAAAAGATGATGAAGATAAATTAATGGAATTCAGATATGATCGAGGATCATTGCTTAAAGATATTTCAGCAGTTCATTTAAAAAGAAATTTTGCCGATGAATTATTTAAATCTCAAATGCTCAATTTTAACGATTATCAAAAGCAAATATCGGAAAGTTTAGCTCCCGCCTCATTTGAGTTCAAGAACACAAATGTAAAACTATCTACAGATCTTAAAGAGATACAAAAGACAAGCTGGAACGTTGCCGGTTATTTAGAAGGAAACGATCCTGAACTTAAGAATGAATATATAGTAATCGGAGCTCACTTCGATCATCTTGGTTATGGCGAAACAGGTTCATTATATAGAGGCGAGGATAAACAAATTCATAATGGCGCCGATGATAATGCTTCCGGTACTGCTGGAGTTCTTGAATTGGCTGAGAAATGTTCTTCACTGAAAAATCAGATCAAACGAAGCATGATCTTTGTAACTTTTTCTGGTGAAGAGTTAGGGCTGCTCGGTTCGAATTATTTTGTAAATAATTCATCAGTATCATCTAACAAGGTGATTACAATGATAAATATGGATATGATAGGGAAGCTTGATAATGAAAAGAAGTTAATCGTGTACGGCACCGGAACTTCCTCGACATGGAAAGATTTATTAAACGATAAAAATACTTATGACTTTAAGCTCACATTCAATGATGAAGGATTTGGACCTAGCGATCATTCATCTTTTTATGGCAAACAGATTCCAGTTTTGTTTCTCTTCACCGGTACTCATCAGGATTATCACAGACCAAGCGATGATGCTGATAAAATAAATTTTGATGGTGAAGAGAATATTGTCAAATATGTTTTCGATATTGTTTCATCAATAGTAAACAAAGAAGTTAAACCCGATTACGTAAATGTCCCTCGAAAAGAAGGTGAGAATGTTGGCGGCTGGAAAGTTTATGTGGGAACTATTCCCGATTATTCGACGAACGTTGAAGGATTTAAAATATCCGGGGTTAGTGAAGGCGGACCTGCTCAAAAAGGTGGATTAAAAGGTGGAGATGTCATGATAATGTTTGGTGATAAAAAGATTACAAATATTTATGATTACGTCTATGCCTTGAAGGAATTCATTCCCGGTGATGAAGTTAATGTTGTGGTCCTACGAGATGGTAAGGAATTAACATTTCATCTTGTGTTGGGTGCGAGATAAGATTTAAAGTATCAGACGCCAAATATTACATATTAACTAAGTTTGAAAATTTAATAATCAGACTATTCGTCAAATGAAATCTGAGTAATATTTTTTAATAGAAGAATCTTAAACCGACACGAGCCATAATACCACTCATATCAAAGCTTCTTTCAAAAATTCTTTTTCCGATGCCGCCATCGTTCACTTCATACTCCCAGCTTGGTTCGGAGGAATGATAATCGATCTGTCCAAAAATTTCCGAACGGCTGCCAATTCTGTACAATACTCCGGCTCCAATTCGCCAGCTAAAATCGAATGCCGCTTTGAATTCATCATTCTCGGGATTTTGAAAACTTCGATAATTAATAAGCAGGAATTCAATTCCAACACCACCTGTTGCATAAAAACGAGTTAAAGGAGCAACCGGAAACTCACCTCTAAAATTTAATAGGATTGGAAATTCGTGAAGATTCGTTTTGGCTCTTAGTTCATTTACCTGACCAATACTAATTGGATAAACTTGATTGAATTCACTTACAAGTTTTTTGTCAACATAATTGGAGTGAAACCAATCAATACTCCAGCCAAATAGTAATCGCTCATCAATAATTTTTCCCCCCTCATAGCCAATAATAAAACCACCATCTGTAGCGGTAGGATTAAAATATCCCAGCTTAATGCTTGCGCTGTTCAATTGCGCAAAAGAATTTGAAGTTAACATTAAAATAAAAACTAAAATTGCTTTTTTCACCTTTTACCTCTAGAAATTTTTATATGCATATGCAACTAAAGTGCCACACAAAAATACTTAGTTAGAAAGTAAATAAGAAGATTAGAAATCTTAGTTGTCTAACTCTTGATACAAAAACTAATTTTACTGTCTAATTAATTCGTTATGAAATTGTTCGATTAAAGAAACATTATTTACTCAGTCACTTTACGCAAAAGTGAGTAATACAAACCCAGTTCCTAATACCTGGTCCTAAAAATCAAAGAAATTGGGTTTGTTTGCGAATTTCTTTCATTACCTTGCGCAACGTGAGTTACTCAATAATAACAATAGGATTTTCAATACTTTCATTTTGCACTTTATCTAAAGATGAAATCGCAAAACAAATTTGACCTTCATAATCAAACTCGGGAATATGAATTAACTCAGTAGCATTTCCATCTACAATTGTGAAAATATTTTGCGGATCATCGAAATCCATATCATTATTCGAAGCCGATATATAAACAACAAAATATTTAGCAGCATCTCCATCAATAGCTAAATCCGGCGGTTCCCATTCCAGATGATAGTATTTTTCCTTTTTCTCAACATAAAACGATTTTGGTGCGTACGGTAGAATATTATCTTTCCAATTCATTAAGGGAACCAAAGCAGGATATTTATAAAAATTATTTTTTAATGTATCCGCAAATCCCGAGTAATTATTAGTGATTGACTTTGCACTAAAAAAAACTGATCCGCCAGCATTGGAATACTCACGGTTCATTCTTAGCTGATCCCCCATTTCAGATTTTTTCCCCTCATATCTTTTAGCTGTAAATCGGCTTGAGAAATGCCCAATATAAAGATGCCTGTCTCCAATAATCGAAACCCACCAGGGAAGAAGTAAAGAGTAATCAGCTAAATTATGACCGATCTCCCAATAGATTTGCGGCGTAACATAATCCACAGTTTTATCTTTTATCCATGTTAAGGGATCGCAAAATAGAATCGAATACGAATTAAATCCATTTGTTCCCGCATACTTATTTTCGACTATACCAAAAGGACTTATACCAAATTTAATGTGAGGTTTGAATGAATTTATCTTCTCGTTAACGAGTGCAACCATGGAGTTAATGTTGTGCCGCCGCCAATCGTCAATATTAATAAAGTTATTTCCATAATTAATAAAAGTAAGCGAATCTTCGTTCGATACTTTGGGTGAATAAGGGTAGAAGTAATCGTCAAAGTGAATTCCATCAACATCATAATTTCTTATTACTTCTTCAACTATTGATACAATGTATTCTTTCACTTCAGGAATACCTGGATCTAACATTTTATAATTTCCGAAAGTAAGAATCCATTCAGGATGAACTTTTGAAACGTGAAAATCTGAAACTATGTAGTCATCTACACTTTTTACTGCTCGATAGGGATTAAACCATGCGTGCAGTTCCATCCCCCGTTTATGAGCTTCATCAATTGCAATTTGAAGAGGATCGAAAAAAGGTTCAGGAGCTTTACCTTGTTCACCGGTCAACCAATAAGACCAAGGTTCAAAAGATGAACTATAGAGCGCATCGCACTCCGTTCTTACCTGGAAAATTACTGCATTTATTCCAGCTTCTTTTAATTTGTCAAAAGTTACTTTTAATTCTGTAATCTGATTTTCGCTCGAGGATAATTTTGATGATGGCCAATCAATGTTTGCAACTGTTGCTACCCAAACTCCACGAAATTCTCTTTTTGGATGGTTTACTTGCGCTAAAATTTCAATGAACAACAGTACCGTAAATAAAATTTGAATAACTATTTTTATCATGTTCAATTTCCGCTAATTTGAAATATCTTACAAATAAAACTATTGAATATCAGGCTGAAAATCAGTTAAAAAATTATTATGAAAAAAATATTATTTGTGTGTCTTGGAAATATCTGTCGGTCACCTGCTGCTGAAGGAATACTAAAAAAATATATTGAGCATCAAAATCTAATTGTGAAATTTCAAGTCGATTCAGCCGGATTGCTCGATTACCATGAAGGAGAGAACTATGATCTAAGAATGATTAAGCATGCAGCGAAAAGAGGATTCAATTTGAAAGGAACCTCAAGACCTTTCTTATCCGAAGATTTTAAGAAGTTCGATTTGATCATCGCAATGGATAATGAGATTAACGATTCTCTAAAATCATTAGACAGAAACAAGATATACCATAAAAAAATATTTAAGATGACCGATTTTTCCTTTCAAAAAGATTATGATGAGGTTCCTGATCCTTATTATCTTGAAGCAGATGGCTTTGAGCTTGTACTGGATATTGTTGAAGATGCCTGTAAAGGATTATTTGAGAAACTGAAAAATGACGGCTGAAAATGAAATATTAAAAACTATTGAGTATCATCTCAATAAGAAGATCATATCTCAACAACCACTTTCAGGCGGTTGTATAAGTGATTCTTCAATTATTCAGACAAGTTCCGGGAATAAATATTTTTTAAAAGTTAATCATAACGTTCCGAGTGATATGTTCACAAAAGAAGCAAACGGACTAAAAGAAATTGAATACAGTAAATCAATCCGGGTTCCATCCGTAGAATTAGCCGGCGATAACTTCATTTTGATGGAATGTATTGAAGGAAAAACAAAATCAAAAAATTTCTTTAAGGATTTTGGAATTCAATTTGCCAAGATGCATAAATATGAATGTTCATATTATGGATTTCATGAAGACAATTACATCGGTTCAACCGTTCAAAAAAATATATCGGATGAAGAAGAGAGAAATAACTGGATAAAGTTCTACTTCAACAAGCGATTACTGTTTCAGTTTAAGCTCGCAGAAAGTAATGGCTACATTGATTCAGAATTCAGAAAATGTTTTAATCGAATAGAAAATAAGATCGAGAATATTCTTGATAGTGAAGCAGATAAGCCCTCCCTTTTACATGGGGATTTATGGGCAGGAAATTATATTGTCGATGAAAATGGAAGGGCTTGCTTAATAGATCCAGCCGTATATTATGGAAACCGTGAAGCTGATCTTGCAATGACCAAACTTTTTGGCGGCTTCACACAAGTATTTTACAATAGCTACAACGAATTTTATCAGCTAAACGAGGGTTACGAGTATAGAGAGAATATTTACAAACTCTATCATGTGTTTAACCATCTAAACCTTTTCGGAGGAGGATATTACCAACAAGCCCTATCTTTAATTAAATTTTATTTATAACAGAACTAACTAAACACTTTACATTTTTTCAATGTCGAGCACTTCAACATCAAAAATTAATGTTGAATTCGGAGGAATGCTTCCAACGGGAACGGCTCCATAACCTAGTACCGGCGGAATAATTAATTTTGCTTTTCCTCCCTTTCCAACAAGCTTAATTCCCTCCTCCCATCCGGGTATTACAGGCTGAAGCTTTAATCTGAACTTAAACGGTTCATCTCTTTCAACAGAACTGTCAAATATTTTTCCGCTGGTAAGAAATCCTGTATAGTGAACAGTTACCAAATCTGCTGAATCCGCTTTTTCACCTGTACCTGGCTGAAGAATTACATATTTCAATCCGCTTTTTGAAGTAACAATTTTTGTAGAATCAACATCCCATGATTTTGAAACAATAGGATCATTAGCCTCAAGTAAATTAATAACAACTTTTAAACTTGAATTAGGCGGAACAGGCCCAAATCCCAATTCACCGTAAGCTTTGTTTGAAGGTATAATGATTGTTCTTGTACCGCCCACTTTCATTCCAACGATAGCTTCATCCACACCTTTGATGAATGCAGAATCTCCGAGCTTGAATTTTACAGGCTGACCGAATTCAATCGAACTGCCGATTGTTGAAGCTTGCCTGATTGAATCTTGCGACCAATCCTTATAAATATTAGTAGAATCTTTGATGACCCATGCTCGGAAATGGACAGAAACCAAATTGCCAAGTTTTGCTTCTTTTCCTGTTCCCAACGAATCATTAGCATAATTTACTCCCGAAGCTAACTCAACTACATCAGCATCTTTACTGCATCCGATAAGACCTAGAACCAATAACACAAATACTATGTACTTCATGATTTTCCTTTATTTTTTGATTGTGCAAATATATTTAATTTGTAACAGAACTCTAAATTTTTAATCAAACTAAAACGAAAAAATCATTTGTTTGCGAGCATAATTTCACATTTTAGTGTGGCTGACAAACTTGTCTCTTTCATTCCGATATTATTTCTGTTGTCTTTACTTACCGCAAAAGAAAATCAGAATCTTTTGCAAAAAGATGAAATAATAATTGATAGCAACTACACCTTTGAGGAAATTTTTTCAGAAAGTCAATTTCCTGAAAAGATTAGGAAGAATCTCAAGCTTGTTTCAGTTGAATATTTTTCTTTTGATGATAAGCTTCATCGTGGACAGATACTAATTCATAAGAATTTGGCAAATGATATTATTGAAATATTTAAAGTCATTAAAGAAAAGAAATTTCCCGTTAGCAAAGTAATTCCTATCAATAAGTACAATTGGTCAGATGAGCGCTCAATGAACGATAACAACACATCCGCCTTTAATTTCAGATATATAGAGGGAACAAGTAAATTATCTTCTCATGCTCATGGACGTGCCATAGATATTAATCCAAGGCTTAATCCGCAGTTTAAGGATGGAAAATATTTTCCAGCAAATACAAGCTATGATATCAATATTACAGGAACCATCGCGAGAAATTCATTTTTGGTTAGAGAATTCACCAAGCGCGGTTGGAAATGGGGCGGATTATGGAGAAGGAATAAAGATTATCAGCATTTTGAAAAACTAAATTAGTACCATCAATTATGAAAAATTTATTTGTTCTATTGTTCATTACGATTTTATTTCAAAGCATCACTCCACAATCCAATACATGTGAAATTGCTTTTGTCATCATCTCAACTGAAGTAAAGGATAGCGAATCCGTATTTATTGTTGGAAGTGATTCACTGTTAGGCAATTGGAATCCTAGCGCTGTTAAACTCGTTAAAGTTAACGATTCGACCTGGACAAAATCTATTAAGTTCGAAGTTGGAAAAAATTTTGAATACAAATTCACAAAGGGTTCGTGGGAGAAAGAAGCATTAGACGCAGATGGTTTTATTCCTAATAATTCTATTCATAAAGTAATTCGTGATACTGTAATCACATTAGAAATCAAGAAATGGAGAAATTTAGAAAGACGAATTAATCACGGACAAATTAGCGGTACAGTTAAGTACCATTTACAATTTGAAGGAGAGGGTTTAAAGCCACGTGATATTGTCGTTTGGCTTCCATCAAATTATGAACAAGATAATAATAAACGTTATCCGGTTTTTTATATGCACGACGGTCAAAATGTTTTTGATCCGGCAACCTCTTCATTTGGTTATGATTGGAGAATTGATGAAGTAGCCGATTCTCTTAGTAAAGTCGAAGTCATCAACGATATTATTATTGTCGCTATTTATAATACTTCAGATAGAGGATTGGAGTACACTCATTCAGCTTTAGGTTACAAGTACATGGATTTCATTGTTTCGAAACTTAAGCCATTCATCGATGCTGAATACCGAACACTAACAGATTGTGAGAATACAGCAATTGCCGGTTCGTCATTGGGCGGTTTAATTTCATTTATGTTAGTTTGGAATTACCCTCAAGTATTTTCCAAAGCTGCATGTTTATCTCCAGCTTTTAAAATACAAGAATTAAATTATGTTGATTCGATAGCTTGTTATTCCGGAACGAAGAAGGCGTTAAAACTCTATATTGATAATGGCGGTATAGGCTTGGAATCTGAATTGCAGCCCGGAATTGATGAAATGATAGTTGCTCTGCAAAACAATGGTTATGTATTAGGTAAAGATTTATTTTGGAGCGTCGATCCGAATGCTATTCACTCTGAATCTGCGTGGGCGCAAAGAATATGGCAGCCTTTAGTTTACTTTTTTGGTAAGAATTAACCTTCGCAAAACACAATTCCTAAAAACCGCAATTTGCAGATATGAGATATTCCAGATTTTCACGAACAGACTATGCGGTTCAAATCTGGCATATCTAAGAAATTTTCGGAACGACCGGGAGGTCGTTCCCTACGAATTGCTCGTTAGGAATTGCATGCATAGTTTCATTTCAATAGCATTACTTTTTCAGATAAGTTCACTAGGTCCGATCGAACATTTACCAGGTAAATCCCGGAAGGAAAATCATTCATTCGTAATTCAAATGTGTGGCTGCCAACTTCGAGATAATCGTCAAACAAATTCATAACTTCCTCACCAAGCAGATTGTAAACTCTTATCTCATACTTCCCTGCTAGATCATTTGTAAAATTAACTTTCGCAGATGGATTAAATGGATTTGGGTAAACTGAAAGTGAATAATCTTTTGGAATTATTTCTGATTCATTATCGACTGAGACTAGTGTTGTAAAAAATGTATGTGCTCTTGAAAGAATTTCTTTCCGAATTGAATCGGAAGCGATAGTTTCAAATGCAAATCCAACATAAATTAGTTTACCTTCATTCGCACCAGCCGGAAAAGTACCGCTGAATAATATTGCTGCATTTTGTGTTGAATTATATCGCATGACTGCTGTACTGCCGCCAAATTGAGTTATCACATCAGGCCAATCTTCAGGATAGGTTTGTCCAAAATTAATATTCAGTCCATCAAATATTGAACCTGGCACACCTGAAGCAAACGGAGTATTCGGCGTTGGATTATCTGCACTGTAAACAGATTTCAAATAATTAATGAAAAAATTTTTATCGTTTGCAGTTCCTTTAAAATCAAGATCCCACGCAATTTCGGAACCTGTTACAAATAAATTTCCTCCTCCATCTAAAAATGTTTTTAGAATATTTTGCTCATCTTCATTGAAAGTTTCATCTGCAGTTGATTCATCGCCAAGGAACCAAATAACGTATTTATAATTAGTCAATTGGCTTGTAGTTGTGACTAATGAATTAGATACAGTTTCAAATCTAATTCCCAACTCTCCTAAAGGATTTCCATAATATCTAGTAAAGTTATGAGCAGGATTAGGATTACTTCCCGATCCGCCATACCTGTTAAATCCATCGACAATTAAAACCTTTGATGTATTTACTGATGTGTATCCGCCATAAGTTTTTGAAAAGTTCGGACTTTCGCTGATTGCATTTTTTGCTTTGAGTTTTACATAGTAACTTTTCCCCTCTATTAGTCCGTTAATCACCGTGCCTGTTGCAGCACCACTAACTTTACGATATGGAATTGTGTCCCATGAAATTCCATTTTCAGATAGATAAATATAAAAACTGTCCGGTGTACCTGATGGTTTTTGCCATAATGCTTGAATTGATGTAGATGACGATGACAGTACTCCGGTTAATTTAACATCGCCCACAATTTCAGTTTGCTGGATGGATAAATTCTTTACATTAATTTTTCCGCCCTGAATAGTCACAGTTGCAAATGTACTATCTAGCGGACCAGTAACACGAATTGTATAATCACCTGGCACAAGCGAATCTATCCTGTAAAATCCGTTTCCTAATGAGTCAACCAAATAACCCTGGTTTGCTCCTTCGATAGAAACTAAAACTTTTTTTGCCGGGGAATTTGTAGTTGTGTTTTGAATAAAACCTACTAGACTACCATGCGCAGGAAACCCAGCATTGTAATATTGAAGGAAAGCATGATAAAGAGCTTCAGCTTCAGTTTTAAGATATGCAAGATTTTTTAATCGCAATATTTCCGCAGGATAATCAAAGAAAGATGCTTCACTAAGGGTGCCAGGCATATTCAACGTGCTTAATACGCCAAGATTAAAGCCCAAAAAACATAAATCTCCACGACTTAGGCTTGAGGGTGTCTGCAGACCTTGAAAAATTTTAGCTGCCAAAATGTTTGCCATCAAATCTGCTTGTCCTGGCCAAGCTGGATTTCCACTTGGACAATCATTAGCGTTTAGTTGTTTGAATAAAGCCAGAGTGTAATTTGAAGTTCCAAGAAATGCATTGTGATGAACTGAGTGAAAGAAATTTACGTTCGCATTGTTTGCAATTGCCTTTCGTTGAGTTAATGTTATGCATGATCCGGTTGAATCATAATCTGCGCGTGTGGTAATTACTGAAGCACCGGCATTTTGGAGACAAATCCTTAACTGAGGCACAACATAGTGGTTTATCCAGCTTTCAAATCTCTTAGTTTCAGCATCATTGCAATTTGCTGCTTGGCCGGGAATAAATCCGTGTCCAGGATCTAAACAAATTTTTATTCCGTTCAAATTTTGGGCTGATGCGATTAGCGCAGTGAAAATTATGAAGATGAAAAGCATTTTTTTCATGGTTGTTTTATTCTTTACAGTTGAGGTGAAATCACAAATGCTTATTCATTTTGCTGTACTTTAGATGTTCAATAATCTTTTTAACATCCTGGGCTTTATCTCTTCTGCAAATCAGCAATGCATCATCTGTGTTAATTACAATAAAATTCTCCGCACCAATTACCGCCGTAAATTTATCTGGAGAATAAATATAAGATTCCGATGTCATATCCGTAAAAACTTTTCCAACAATAGCATTTCCATCTTCATTTTTTTCAGACAGCTGATATACTTCTTCCCAGCTTCCAACATCACTCCATGAGAAATCGCCTTTTGTTAAAAATACTTTTTGAGATTTCTCCATGACTCCGTAATCAATTGAAATATTTTTCAGTTGACCATAAACCTTGTTAACTACTTCATCAAAATTTGGCGCGTGCATACTTTTTTTAATGGTTTCCAATCCTTCATAAAGCTCGGGCATGTATTTTCTGGTTTCCTCTAGGATAGAATCAATTCTCCAAATGAACATACCGCTGTTCCAAAGGAAATCTCCGCTTTCCAGAAACCGGACTGCAGTAGCATAATTTGGTTTTTCAGCAAATGTTAAAACTTTATGAATGTTATCGGTTACAATGCTATCGTCAATTTGTATGTAGCCGTAACCAGTTTCGGGCCTAGTAGGAATAATTCCAATTGTTACTAATCCTTTTGATTCGTTTGCAAATCTTGCAGCAGATATAAGAGTGTTGTGGAAGGAAACTTTGTCTCTAATAATGTGATCGGCAGGTAAAACAATCGTAAGGGCATCCTTTGATTTTTCCTCTATCATAATTGATGCTAATCCGATACATGCTGCAGTATTTCTTCCGAATGGTTCTTCGAGAATATTATTCGGGGGAATTCCGGGAAGCTGCTTAATAATTTCGTCTCGCTGAACTTTATTGGTAATAACAAAAATATTTTCGTTTGGAATAACTCCATTCAGTCTTGCAGACGTATCTTGAATCATTGTATTATCACCGAAAATTTTCAGAAGCTGCTTTGGAGTTTTTTCTTTACTTCGAGGCCAAAATCTTGAACCAATTCCTCCTGCCATTACTAGAGCAAATAAATTCATTTGTGTTCCTCTGTTTTAATTTTTTGTAAAAACTTACCAAATACTTCGGCACGATTTAAATAATTTTTAATGTCTATTTCTTTTGATTTTACTACGGCAACTATCACAATCAAGCATGCCCGGATTGATTCCGTTACTTCTTTTGATGGCACAAGCGATTTGTTCTTAAGGTGAATCAGCCCTTCGGAAATTATTGTGTGCATTTGAGATAAAATATCGAAGCCATTTTGTAAAGATAGATCGGCATTGGCAGCCATTACTTTTGAATATTCTTCAACCTCTGCCGGAATTTCAGAATCAATATTAATTTCATTCAGAATAGAATCAATTGATTTTATCGGCTTAAGGATTGTGCTTTCGAAGCTGTTAAAGGGATGCAAATCATCTTTATCTTTTTCCTCTTCAAGCAAAATCATTTCTTTGGCTTTTTCAACTGCAGAAATGGAATTACCTAAATTGTCTAATTTCCTTGATAGAAATTCAGTCTCCAATTCGTTTTCTAATTTACTTTCCGGTTCAATAATAATCTCAACAATTTTCCTTTCAGGTTCGATTAACCGGTCAATTGTATGCCTGAAAGTATATGGATTAACCATATCGAGCATGTGATTAATTTCTTTAATAAGATTGTAGCTGTGCGCTTTAAAATTATCTGTTGCTTTAAGAAAATCTATCGATCCTTCGCTCAAGTAATGATGTATTTCACTTAACTTGATGGCAATTTTGGAAAGTTCTGTAATCTTTTTCATCTGGTTGAGATCTTGCTGGATATTTTTAGATTTCAAAATCACTTCTTTAAGCATTGCTAAAACTTCTATCCGTTGATTATTCAAACGCAAATTACCAGATGCAGTAGTTATGCTTTGAACGATATATTGTTTAATCAAATCCATTAGTCTTCTTCAATACAGAAATTACTTAAAGTAGTTTTAATTTTTAACGTAAGTTGACCGCTAAAAATTATTTCGCCACAAAATTACACTAATTTTCACGAATCATGATCGAAAATATTAAACTCATATTAGTGTTTATTCGTCTCCGTTTGCTGACGGATCGTGTCATATTCTAAACTCCTTTTATGGGTGGTCAACTTTAGTTTTTTAAGTTATAGCTAATCCGATAAGAATAAAATCGCTTCATAAATTAAAAAGTATAAACTCTCCGCACCCTTTTACTAATGCCGCAAGTAATTTCATAAGGAATTGTGTTTAGCATTTTACACCAATCCCAGGCAGTAATTTCTAATTTATTTTTTTTACCGAGCAATATAACTTCATCACCGATGTTTATATTATCGTTTTGAACATCGAACATTATTCTATCCATTGTAACTGTTCCAACTTGAAAATAATACTTTCCTTTGATGATTGCTTTGAATCTATTTGTGAATGAACGGCTAAAGCCATCGGCATAACCAATTGGAATTGAAATTATTTTTGTTTTTTTCTTTGCAATAAATTTTCTTCCGTAGCTAACACTTTCGCCTTTGGTAATATTTTTTACGGAAGCCACATGAGAAATTAATGACATCACAGGAAATAACCTGATCGATTCAGTTGTTTGTAATGAAGGGTAATTACCATACAAAGAAACTCCAGGCCTCACCATATCAAAATAGGCATCAGGCATATCAAGTATAGCTCCACTGTTTGCAGCATGAGCTAATCCATAATTTATGTTATTCCTTTTCAATCCTTCAAGTATTTCCTTGAATCTATTCAACTGAAGTTTGGCAAAAGACTTATCCTCTTCATCCGATGTTGCAAAGTGTGTATAGATTCCATCAATTATAAAATTCTCATCTTTGTTAAGCTTACTCACAAATTCAACCGCATCATTAAAGTTAGTTCCAAGCCGATTCATCCCCGTATCTACTTTAATATGAACTTGTAATTTACGCTCCAAGCCAGCAGGTTTATACTTACTTAGAATGTCCAAATGCCTTTTAGTAAAAACAGTCGGGATCAAATCAAAACGGTAAATCGATTCTGCATCTTGCTCGAACACCGGTTCAAAAATTAAAATGGATTCTGTAATTCCTAAAGACCTTAACTCAATTGCCTCATCAATAAAAGCAACCGCATAATAATCCGGTTTTTTATCATCAAGTGAGTTAAGAGCAGAAACAGTTTCTTTTACGCCATGTCCATAAGCATCGGCTTTTACAACAGCCATTACTTTGGCAGGTTTAACCTTCTTTCTAATATTAAGGAAATTCTTTTTAAGATTTGTAAGATTTATAAGAGCGTAAGTTGGACGCATTAAAATTTATTTTTTTCTGTGCAAAATATACTGGTAATCCGTTTTATTTACAATTTGATACGCTCGCCAACCGTTGCGTTTGGTCTCCAGTCTTCAGTCAACAGGCTGCAAAAGTTGAGAATTATTTTAGAGTATATTGCTAACCGCTAACTGGAGACTGCAGATTTTTACTCTAGTCGCCTAATCTAAGGTACACAATTCTTAGTTTCCAAAATTTGTTTAGCCGTTATTAGGTTCTTAATTTTGAGTATAGATTTTTTACAATTATTTCCGGTAATAACATGAGCTTGCAAACCAAAAGTACCCCAATTGATTATCAGATTGTTACCCAACAGATATTAGAAAATAAAATGGAAAATCTCGGTAAAGCATCAATACGTGAGATAAAAAAATTAATTGATGATATTGAAAAAGCAAGCGGAGAAAAATTCGTTCGCATGGAAATGGGAATCCCTGGACTCCCACCAACCAAAGTCGGTGTTGATGCAGAAATTGAAGCATTGAAAAAAGGTGTGGCTTCGGTATACCCTGATATTTTTGGTATTCAGCCGCTAAAGATTGAAACATCAAGGTTCGTAAAATTATTTCTGGATATTGATGTAAGTCCAGAAGGATGTATTCCAACGGGCGGTTCCACAATGGGTAGTTTTGCCTCTTTCATAACGATACACAAATGTAACCCTCTAAAATATGTATCGCTGCTAATCGATCCGGGTTTTCCTTTGCACCACCAACAGTTAATGGTTCTTGGACAGAGATTTGAGTCATTTGATGTTTACAATTATCGTGGTGAAAAACTTAAGGATAAGCTTGATTCAATATTGAGCAAAGGAAATATATCTTGTTTACTTTATTCAAATCCAAATAATCCATCCTGGATTTGTTTTACAGAAAGAGAATTAAAAATCATAGGCGAATTATGCAGCAAATTCGACGTCATACCAATTGAAGATCTTGCGTACTTTGCTATGGATTTTAGGCGTGATATGTCTAAACCCGGAGTTCCTCCCTATCAACCGACGGTTGCAAAATATACCGACACATACATCCTTACCATTTCCAGCTCCAAAGCTTTCAGTTATGCGGGTCAAAGAACCAGCATGATGATAATATCCGATAAGCTTTTCAATAGAAGATATCCCAGTCTGAAAAATTTTTATTCCACGGATATTTTCGGTCATTCAGTTATCTTTGGAACTATTTATGCTATTTGTGCAGGAGTTTCCCATTCCGCTCAATATGCACTTGCAGCAATATTCAAAGCTGCAAATGACGGTAAACTGAATTTTGTTGAAGAAGTAAAAGAGTACGGTGAAAAAGCTAAAATCATGAAAAAACTTTTTATCGATAATGGTTTCAAGATTGTTTACGATAAAGATGAAGATGAACCAATTGCAGATGGATTTTATTTCACATTTTCATATCCAGGCTACACAGGCGAGGAATTATTAAAAGAACTACTATACTATGGTATTAGTGCAATCTCCTTATCAATAACCGGAAGCGAGAGATTAGAAGGAATTCGCGCATGTGTTTCTCTTGTTCAACGTTCCCAGTTTCCTGATCTGGAATATCGCTTAAAGAAATTCAATGCGGATCATAAAAATTTTTAGGTGGTTGTTTGTAATGTCACACTGAGTCTGTCGAAGTGTGACTGCAAGTCTTCGATGGCATTGCCACTCAGACTGACAAACTACATATTCACTCAGGTTTTTCACACAACTCGGTTAAAACACCGAACGTGGATTTTGGATGAAGAAATGCAATGTTCAATCCTTCGGCTCCTTTTCTTCCCTTTTCATCAACAAGCATTACATTTTTTGACTTAACTTCTTCTAGAGATTTCTGCAATTCTTCTACAGCAAATGCTATGTGATGAATTCCCTCTCCTCTTTTCTCAATAAATTTTCCGATAGGTCCATTAAGAGAAGTTGACTCGAGCAGTTCAATCTTAGTTTGACCAACCATGAAGAATGCAGTTTTTACTTTTTGATCTTCAACTTCTTCAACCGCATAGCATTTCAAACCGAGGACATTTTCGTAATACTTTTTTGCTTCATCAATACTTTTGACTGCTATACCAATGTGTTCTATGTGGGTAATCTTCATTCTAATTCTCTTGATTTTTTATGAACAAAGTTAAGCAAATTTAATAGTTGAATAATAATTTTAGAGAGGAAAATTATTACCGTGAAGTGAGAACATTGAGAAAATTCATATTTATAACTTTTATGTACTATTAGACTTAGAGTTGGTAATTATTTAATTTGAAGCGGATATTTAAACAAGTTTTGATGATAAAGTCAGTTTGATATTCTTTTCGAATCAAATCTTAAAGTGTAAACAGCAATTCTAAAATTATAGTTTAAAAAGTTCTCATGGCAAAAAAAACGAAAACCGAACAAGAACCTGCCCGTCCGCAAGGCGGGGAACCACTCGAAAAAAAACTTTGGAAAACTGCCGATAAACTCCGCAAGAATATGGATGCAGCCGAATACAAGCACGTTGTATTAGGTTTGATATTCCTAAAATACATTTCCGATGCACATGAGGAGCTTTATCAAAAATTGGTTGAACAGAAAAGTGAAGGAGCGGATCCCGAAGACAAAAACGAATACACTGCTGAAAAAGTTTTTTATGTTCCACCCTCAGCAAGATGGAAATGGATACAAGGCAGAGCAACTTTGCCAACCATCGGAAAAGATGTTGACGATGCAATGGAAGCAATCGAAAAGGATAATCCCAAATCTTTAAGAGGTGTTTTACCTAAAGTATATGCGCAGGAAAAACTTGATAAAGCAACAGTTGGTGGTTTAATAAATTTAATTGGTACTGCGGTACTTGGTACAAAAGAAGCACGAAGTAAAGATATTCTTGGCAGGGTATTTGAATATTTTCTTGGTGAGTTTGCTCTTGCTGAAGGTAAGAAGGGCGGACAATTCTATACTCCTTCAAGTGTTGTTAGATTATTGGTCGAAATGCTCGAACCTTATGAAGGAAGAGTATTCGATCCTTGTAATGGCAGCGGTGGAATGTTTGTACAAAGTGAAAAGTTTATTAAAGCACATCAAGATTATTATAAAACAAAAAAGAAAAAAGGTCTGTCAATAAATCCATCCGACTATGTCGCTATTTATGGCCAAGAAAGCAACCAGACAACTTGGCGTTTGTGTAAGATGAATCTTGCAATACGCGGAATTGATAGCAGCAATGTATTGTGGAATAATGAAGGGAGTTTCTTAAACAACGCACATAAAGATCTTAAAGCAGATTATGTTTTAGCTAATCCGCCTTTTAATGACAGCGACTGGAGCGGTGAATTATTACAGAACGACGCACGCTGGAGTGTCTTAGGTGAGAAATTTATTCCTCCATCCGGCAATGCAAATTACGCATGGATCATGCACTTCCTTTATCATCTTGCACCGACGGGACAAGCCGGTTTTGTTCTTTCAAAAGGTTCACTTACATCACAGACAAATACTGAAGGAGATATACGGAAGGCACTTATTGAGAAAGGTTTGGTTGATTGTATTGTTAATCTTCCGACGAAATTATTTTTGAACACTCAAATTCCAGCGTGTCTGTGGTTTGTATCCCGTAATAGAGCAAATGGTAGGTTCAGAAACCGTGCGAATGAAATTCTTTTTATCGATGCTCGAAATCTTGGGTTTTTAGTTAATAGGCGTAACCGTGATTTAAGTGAAGATGATATAAATAAAATTGCCAACACATATCATAATTGGAGAAGTAAAGATGGTAAGTACGAAGACATCCCAGGATTTTGTAAGAGTGAAACTTTAAATAGAGTAAAAGAATTAAATTATGTTTTAACTCCGGGCAGATATGTAGGGTTACCAGATGACGAGGATGATTTTAATTTCGTTGAACGTTTCACTTCTTTGAAAGAAGAGCTAGAAAAGCAGCTTGCTGAAGAAAATGATTTGAATAAGACTATCATTGAGAATCTGAATAAAATAAAATTATAATTGTGCAAGTACAACCTGCACAATTAACCAATACTTAGATATAGAAAATAATGAACTGGTCGCAAATTGCGACCACAAACAAGAATCTTTAAGGTCGCAAATTGTGACCTTAGAAAACAATTATATTGAAATGAAAGATGGAAGAATCTAAAAACAGTTTGATCGTTTACGACTCTACGACTATTCAAAGGAAAATTTATACCGTTCGTGATGTTCAGGTAATGCTTGATAGTGATTTAGCGAAATTTTACAATGTAGAAACGAGACGACTAAATGAACAGGTCAGAAGGAATATCGACAGATTTCCTGACGAATTTATGTTTCAATTAACAAAGGAGGAATATGAAAACTTGATGTCGCAAATTGCGATATCAAGTTCGGGATATGGGGGAAGGAGGAAGTTGCCTCTTGTCTTTACCGAGCAAGGTATTGCTATGCTCTCCGGTGTTTTGAAAAGCGATACTGCAGTTAAGATGAGCATTCAGATTATCAGAGCTTTTGTTGCTATGCGGAAATTTATAATTAACAACGCTCAGCTCTTTCAAAGGATTGATACTGTTGAGAAACGTCAGCTAAAGCATGAAATTGAAACCGATGAGAAGTTTGAAAAGATTTTCAATGAAATGCAGAGAAAAGAATTAGAACCCAAACAAGGAATCTTTTTTGACGGGCAAATATTTGATGCTTATAAATTTGTCGCCGGACTTATCCGTAGGGCAGAAAAATCTATCGTTCTAATTGATAACTACATTGATGAAACCGTCCTCACTCTCTTTTCTAAAAGAAAGAAAAAGGTTGCCGTTACAATTTTTACTAAAGAAATCTCTAAGCCGCTTGCTCTCGATATAAAAAAATTTAACGCCCAGTATCCGTTAGTTGATGTAAAAGTATTTAAAGACGCCCACGACAGGTTTATGATAATTGATAATGAAGATGTTTATCACTTTGGTGCTTCGCTGAAGGACCTTGGTAAAAAATGGTTTGCGTTTTCTAAGTTTGATAAGAATGCAATTAAACTGCTTCAGAAGTTGAATGAGAAAAGCTAATGACTGAGTGGAAAGAATATAAATTAGGTGACTTGTTACAAGTAAATCAGAAATCAATTGCAAAGGATTTTCCATTCACTAAAATTGAATATCTTGATACAGGTTCAATTACTCTTGGTAAGATTGATGGATTTCAAATTTTTAATTTAGCAGATGCGCCTAGTAGAGCTAAAAGGTTATTAACTAATAATGATATTATCTATTCAACTGTGCGACCTATTCAAAGACACTATGGAATTATAAAAAATCCCAATCCAAATATTGTTGTTTCAACTGGTTTTGCCGTTCTATCTTGTGATGTTCATGTGACTGATCCATATTTTATTTATTATTTTCTGACCCAAGATGACGTTGTAAATTATTTAGATTCTGTTGCTGAGGGTTCTACCTCTGCTTATCCTTCATTGACGCCAGATGTGATTACTGATATTGATATTTTACTACCTGAACTTCCCGAACAACGCACAATTGCCTCAATTCTTTCCAGCTTAGATGACAAAATAGATTTACTCCACCGTCAAAACAAAACTCTTGAAGCCTTAGCAGAAACACTTTTTAGGCAGTGGTTTATAGAAGAAGCTGAGGAGAGTTGGGAAGAATGTAGTTTATTTGATGCAATGGAAATTGTTGGCGGAGGGACACCCAAAACAGAAATTATAGAATACTGGAACGGAGAAATCAATTGGATGTCGGGGAAAGACATTTCTTCAAACCACAAACAGTTTATTTTATCCACTGAAAAGAAAATTACTGAAGAAGGGTTAAAAAATAGTTCTGCAAAAGTTTTACCAAAATATGCTTCTGTTGTTTCTGCTCGCGGGACAGTAGGAAAAATTTGTCTTCTTTCTATACCTATGGCGTTTAGTCAAACTAATTATGGCATACTACCTAGAATTAAAGAGAGTTTCTTTTTTACATATTTATTATTGTCTTATTCAATTGAAGAACTTCAGTCAGCGTCTTATGGAAGTGTTTTTGATACGATAACAACTAACACATTTAAGGAACACAAAATAAGTATTCCGAAAGAAACTGAGATTATAGAATTTGAGGAGAAAGTGTCTCCCTTATTTCATAAAATGAATTCAAACACCAATCAAATCCACACACTCACACAACTGCAGGATACACTATTACCCAAGTTGATGAGTGGAGAAGTGAGAGTAAAGTAAATGCAAGAACATTTATTTTATAAATATGATTTATCAAACGTGATTCTGGAGCAAGACAAAAAATTATCAATTGAAATACAAAGTCTAAGTCAAGATTATATTTTTAATTCTGATGAATCAAAATTAGTAGAGTATTTTGTATCAAAGTATACAATTGATCCAATAATCTTAGATAAGGACAATGTCACGATCGATCAATCTGAGGTTGATATTGATGTTCGTAATGATCGTACAAGAGATATTAGGGACAGAAGTAAACCATGTTACTTCAAAGGCAATAGAATAACTTTTTTTATTCCATATAGCGGAGATAAAATTCTCTTTTTTTGCAGGGCATCAACATTTTCTTCATTATTACCATCAGCTGATGTCAGAGAAACTGAAATTGTATATTCAATAGATACTATTGAATATGATGAGTCAAAAATTAAGAGTGATTATCAACATAATGTGGCCAACATACTCCAGCATATAGAATGGGTTAATAATGATGTGCAAAGGTTTAACAATTCTTTGGAGGCAAAAGTATATTCGCAAATCCATCAGCGTAAGGAAAAACTCAACCACAATTTATCATTGATAAATAAGTTAGGTTATCCCCTTAGAAGACGAGAAAATATTCCTCAAACTTATACTGTCCCAACTGTTAAGAAAAAAATAATTCCTTCTCTACCAACAATAAAACACAAAAATTTACCACCAGAACCCATTCTTGATAATTTAGCTTATGATTCCATTTTAACAACAATCACCAATATGTCATTAACGATGGAAAGGAGTCCAAAGACTTTTGCAAAATTGAAGGAAGAGGAATTAAGGGATCATTTTTTAATTGTACTAAATTCACAATTTGAGGGTGACGCATCTGGTGAAACGTTCAATTATGAAGGCAAAACTGATATTCTAATTAGAGTAAATAATAAAAACATTTTTATAGCTGAATGCAAAATTTGGAAAGGTGAACAAGTATTATTAGATACAATAACTCAACTCTTAGGATATGTCAGTTGGCGTGATACTAAAACAGCGATTCTTATATTTAATAAGAATAAGGAATTCACCAAAGTTTTGAATCAGATTGTAAAAATTGTAGAATCTCATCCTAATCATATAAAGAAAATAAAATATGACAATGATACCGGTTTCAGATTTATATTACATCACAGAGATGACAAAGAAAAAGAGTTAATCTTGACAATTTTATTATTCAATATTCCTATAGAGTCTGGAAAACCCTAAGAATTTTATTAAAAATGGAACCCATTACTGAAGATAAAATAGAATATTTGGCGATTGAAGAGCTTCAATTACTCGGTTGGGAATATATTCATGGTTTAGCGATTGCTCCCGAAGCAGAAAAAGCAGAGCGCCAGAGTTTTGAGCAAATTATTTTAACTGAACGACTGCGTAAATCAGTTTCAATCATCAACCCTCACATTCCAAAAGCAGCACAAGAGCAAGCAATTCAAAAAATATTACGTATCTATTCTACCGATCTTCTTCACAATAATGAAACATTTCACCAGCACTTAGCAGAAAAAGTTAAAATTCCATATCAGCAAGACGGTTACGAGCGAAGCCATGAAGTAGCGCTTATTGATTTTGAAAATGTTGAGAACAATCAGTTCCTTGCCGTTAATCAGTACACGATAGTTGAGAATAATCCCGCCTTCGGAACGGGCAGGCAGAATAAACGTCCGGATATTTTATTATTTGTAAATGGCATTCCATTAGTAGTAATAGAGTTAAAAAATGCCGCAGATGAAAATGCAACAGTTGAAACTGCGTTTAATCAGATCCAAACTTACAAATCAACCATACCCAGTTTATTTACTTATGATTCCATCTGTGTTATCTCAGACGGATTAGAATGTAAAGCCGGAAGTGTGTCTGCGGGATTCAAACGTTATATGGCTTGGAAGACTGTGGAAGGGGAAAAGGAAGCTTCTCGTTTCAAACCACAGCTTGAAACCTTAATTAAGGGGATGTTAAATCCTAAAACTCTGCTTGATATTACAAGGAACTTTATCGTCTTCCAAAAAACAAAGAAAGAAGATCCAAAAACCGGTATAACACTAATAAATACCGAGAAGATTTTAGCAGCTTATCATCAGTATTATGCTGTAAAAAAAGCAGTACAATCAAGTATTAAAGCATCAAGTATGCAAGGCGATAAACGAGGCGGGGTTGTTTGGCATACGCAAGGATCGGGTAAAAGTTTAAGCATGGTTTTCTATGCAGCGCTTCTTATTACTGCATCAGAAATGGAAAATCCAACTATTGTTGTAATAACAGACCGTAACGATTTGGATGATCAACTGTTTGATACGTTTGCAGCTTCAACACAATTACTAAGACAAGATCCAATTCAAGCAGACAGTCGAGAAGATCTGAAGAAATTGTTAAAAGTTGCAAGCGGCGGAATTGTTTTTACTACTATTCAGAAATTTCTTCCGGAGTATGGTAAGGAAGAGTACGATCAGCTTTCTGAAAGAAGGAATATAATTGTAATTGCGGATGAAGCGCATCGCACCCAATATGGCTTTGAAGCTGTAATGAGAGATGTGAAGGACAAAGAAAGCAAGGAAGTGATTGGTAAACGCATCGCTTACGGCTTTGCAAAGTATATGCGTGATGCTTTACCAAATGCAACTTATATCGGCTTCACGGGCACACCCATTGAAGGAACGGATGTTAATACTCCGCAAGTTTTCGGAAACTACGTAGATATTTATGACATAGCCAAATCTGTTGCTGATGGTTCAACTGTTAAAATATATTATGAGAGCAGATTAGCAAAAGTAAATCTTGATGAAGAAGGTAAACGCTTAATCAATGAATTTGACGAGGAGCTTGAGTGGGATGAGGAAATTGACAATAAGCAAAAAGCTAAAGCAAAATGATCTAAGTTAGAAGCGATTGTAGGTAACAAGCATAGGGTAAAGAATTTAGCGAGAGATATTGCCGATCATTTTGAAAAGAGACAAAAAGTGTTTGATGGGAAGGCAATGATAATTGCAATGAGCCGGAGAATTGCAGTTGATCTGTTTAATGAGATAGTTGCATTAAAGCAGGAATGGAAAGATGATGATCTTACTAAAGGAACAATTAAGGTTGTGATGACAGCTTCCAGTGCTGATGGTCCGGTAATGGCAAAGCATCATACAACCAAACAGCAGAGAAGAGATTTAGCTGATAGAATGAGAGATCCTTCTGATCCATTAAAAATTGTAATTGTAATTGATATGTGGCTTACCGGTTTTGATGTTCCGTGTTTGCACACAATGTACATTGATAAACCGATGCGTGGTCATAACCTAATGCAAGCAATTGCGAGAGTTAACAGAGTATTCAAGGATAAACCGGGTGGATTGGTTGTTGATTATTTGGGAATTGCAACCGACTTAAAGAAAGCATTATCATTTTACTCTGACTCCGGTGGAAAAGGTGATCCTACAGAGGACATTGAACAAGCTATTGAAGTGATGCTTGAAAAACTTGAAATAGTTCAGCAGATGTTTAATGAGGAAAGTAAAACTCAGAAAGATATTTTAGTTGAAGAACCCGCAGCGTATTACAAAGGCAGTTATAAATTTAATTACAATCGCTTTTTTACTGGTACACCACAAGAAAAACTTTCAATCATACTTCAAGCTGAAGAGCATATCTTGGGATTGCAAGACGGTAAGAATCGTTTCATTAGAGAAGTAACATTATTAAGCCAAGCGTTTGCATTATCAATGCCGCATGAAGAAGCTATGGCGATTAAAGAAGAAGTAGCATTCTTTCAAGCTGTAAAGGCAAGGTTAATAAAGTTTGATACACCGGGTAAAGGAAAACCATATTCTGAAATTGAAACTGCGATCAAACAGATAGTTGATGAAGCAATTACATCAGATAAGGTGATAGATATATTTGAAGCAGCGGGAATAGAAAAACCGGAGCTTTCGATTCTATCGGATGAGTTTCTTTTGGAAGTTCAAGGGATGAATCATAAAAATTTAGCAATTGAACTCTTGAAGAAAATACTTAATGATGAAATAAAATCACGATTAAGAACCAATCTAGTTAAAAGCAAAAAGTTTTTAGAAATGCTGGAATCAGCAATCAAGAAATATCAGAACAATCTATTAACGACCGCGCAAATAATTGAAGAGCTTATTCGCATTGCCAAGGAAGTCAAGGAATCCGATAAGGAAGGTGAGAAGCTTGGATTGTCAACAGAAGAGGTCGCATTTTATAATGCGCTTGAAACAAATGATAGTGCTGTTAAAGTTTTGGGAGATGAGATATTAAAAACTATCGCGAGAGAGATTGCCGATAAGGTAAAAAGGAATGCAACGATTGATTGGACGATTCGGGAAAGCGCAAGAGCAAAGCTGATGGTGCTTGTTAAACGAACACTCACCAAATACGGTTACCCACCAGATAAGCAGCAGAAAGCAATTGATACGGTCCTAAAGCAAGCAGAGTTGTTTGCTGATAGTTTGGTTGATCAATAAAAATATTCTCTTATTCTATCTACTTCTAATTTACCCTAGCAAACCAATAAATGCCATACAATTCTACTCATCTCCAAATAAAATTCCGATCCATCCTCCTGAGAATGAATTGAAACGACCCATAATCCCCGTCTACCGCCACAAAGATTACAGTCTATCCCTTCCTAAGATTTCTAATTACAAATCAGAGATAAAAAGAATTCTAACGGACTCTTAGAGCGGAGTTGGTACGGAGCAGGTACGGAGGGAATGTGGAATTTCTATCGCTTTCTTAGCTTACCGCTTGCTTGCAAGCTTTACTACAATATTTTATAATTAAACAAAACACATTTGGTTTAATTATAACGAAGCTTATCGGCTCAACCTATAATAAGATTTGGCTTATTTTAAGTAAAAGCGTTAAATTAAAATAAGCCAAAAGTTAATTTTAAGTAAAACATCGAAAAACAATGAAAATCGAAGATTTCAAAGCCGGACAGTACCGGCAAGAGTTCCAACACAAAAGTTTCATCCCAAACATAATAAACATTGAATGGACATGGGTAGATCCCAAAATCAACTCGCTTTTATCCGAAGCCGATCAAAAGGTCGGGAGCTTGAACGCATTCTCGCTTTACGTACCGGATGTTGATATTTTCATCAGAATGCACATTGTAAAGGAGGCAACGCAATCCAGCCGGATTGAAGGGACAAAAACAGAAATTCAAGAAGTGCTGTTAAAAAATGAAGAGTTGTTGCCTGAAAGAAGAGAGGATTGGCGGGAGGTACAGAATTATATCGAAGCGATGAATCACTCTATCTCAATGCTTGAAAAGTTACCACTGTCCACACGATTGCTTAAAGAAGCACACAAGATATTAATGCACGGAGTTCGTGGCGAGCATAAAACTCCTGGAGAATTTAGAAAAAGCCAAAACTGGATTGGTGGCGCGACAATAAATGATGCTGTATTCATTCCACCACCGCATACTGAAGTACCAGGATTGATGAGTGATTTAGAGAAGTTTTTGCATAACGAAAACTTAAATGTGCCACCTTTGATTAAGGCAGCATTAGCTCACTATCAATTTGAAACCATTCACCCTTTTCTCGATGGGAATGGGAGAATAGGAAGATTGCTAATAACACTTTTTCTTGTTAGCTCAGGCGTACTGGCAAAACCAACTTTGTATTTATCAGATTACTTTGAGAAACACCGCAGTCTATATTATGATAATCTTAACAATGTAAGAGCAGCGAATAATCTCACTCAATGGATTAAATTCTTTATAGTAGCCGTAATCGAAACAAGTAAGAGAGGTATTCAAACATTTAATCATATTCTAAAGCTCAAAGAAGAAGTTGAAAATGAAAAGATAATATCGTTAGGTAAAAAGTTGCCCAAAGCTAAAAAGCTTATGAATTACCTGTACGCAAATCCTTTAGTCTCATCAGGCGATATAACAAAAAAACTAAATGTAACTCCTGCTACTGCAAATGCGTTAATTGAGGATTTTGTGAAGCTCGGAATTCTTACAGAAATAACCGGCGGGAAAAGATATCGCACTTACTCTTTCCATAAATATTTAAATCTCTTTACAGATAAAAAATCTTAGGGATTTAAAGAGTTGGAATCCTACCATTCATGAGAAAATAACATTTGTGTCTTCTTATTTATGAAAAAAGATAAGACTTGCCAATTGAAAAATGTTCATGAATCAACACTAAATGAATATTTTCGCTCGGCATATATCTTGTAAAAATTTTGCAAAATAATTTGTTAAGATAAACATTACTCTTATTTTTGAGTAGCTTTTTTTCAAATCTTAATTGTTGTCATCATTTTCGCCATAGTCATTCTTTTTAATGCTAACTGAATTCGGCAAAATATTCGTCTTCATCCTGATTGCAATCCTTTTTGTTGTTGTTGCATTAATTGCCGCAAAAATAATTCGACCAGCCCGCCCAACTCACGAAAAACTTCTTACTTATGAATGCGGTGAAAATCCTGAAGGCAGTCCTTGGGTAAAGTTTAACATTAGATTTTACGTTGTTGCGCTAATCTTTTTAATATTCGATGTTGAAGTTGTATTGCTTATTCCTTGGGCATTGGTTTACCAGGATTATGGATTTACCGGATTTGCAGTTGGAGCAATCTTTTTACTTTTGCTTGGTTTAGGAATGGCTTACGAATGGAGAAAAGGCGATCTCGAATGGGATCGTCCTCATCCTATTCCCCCTGTTCTTAAGAAAAGTGAAACAGACAGCAATCTTAAAATTCCTAAAGAAGAAATTGAAGTAGTATAAAATTTATGGGATTACTTGACAAACAATTCGCGGACGATAACATTGTAATTACGACTGTTGACGATCTTTTTAATTGGGCTAGATTATCATCTCTCTGGCAAGTTGGTTTTGGGCTCGCATGCTGTGCTATTGAAATGATGGCAACTTCAGCATCACATTATGATTTTGACAGATTCGGTGTTATTCCTCGTCCATCGCCAAGACAATCTGATGTTATCATTGTTTCAGGAACAGTGACATTGAAAATGGCTTTGCGAGTTAAACGGCTTTACGAACAAATGCCCGATCCAAAATATGTAATCTCGATGGGAAGCTGTTCAAACTGCGGAGGACCTTACTGGGAACATGGTTATCACGTTTTAAAAGGAGTTGACAGAGTGGTTCCCGTCGATGTTTATGTGCCGGGTTGTCCCCCCCGTCCCGAAGCTCTTCTCGAGGGATTGATGAAGCTTCAAGAAAAAATTAGAAATGAATCTTTGGTTAAAAAAACTGCATGAAATCACCGGAAGAAATATTCAAAATATTAAAAGATAAATTTGGTGAATCAATCATTGAATTGAAGAGCGGTGTTCCCGTTGAATCATATATCGTCGTCGATCCTATGAAGATTGATGAAGTTTGTTTATTCCTTAAAGATGAACCGGAATTAAAATTCGATAACTGCATGAACTTATCCGGTGTTGATGATGCGAATGGAAAAAAGGAAGCTCAAACAGATGGAAGTTCGGTTATCATTGGAGGTACTTTAAGTGTTGTCTATCATCTTGAATCCGTTTACCTAAAACACAAGTTAACTCTTAAAGTTGCTGCACCGAGAGAGAATCCGCAAGTAAAATCGGTCGCAAATATTTGGCGCTCTGCTGATTGGAATGAACGTGAAGCATACGATTTGTATGGAATAAATTTTATGAATCATCCCGATCTTAGACGAATTTTAATGCCGTACGATTGGGAAGCAGGTTATCCGTTAAGAAAAGATTATAAGAATCCTGAGTTTTACCAGGGAATGAAAGTACCGTATTAAGGAAATAACAAATCACAAAAAATAATATCCAAACAATACTCAATATTAAAAAATCAATACTCAAACATTTAGTTCAATGAATAAAGTATAAGACAATATCAATGAGCAAAGAACAAAATTCGAATAAATATGATTTGGAGGAGAGAACTTTTCAATTTGCGAAAAGCGTATGCCTTTATACTAAAACATTAAAAAGAACTGACTCAAATATTGAGTACTCAAGACAAGTAATTAAGTCATCAAGCTCAACTGGAGCAAATTATATTGAAGCAAATGAAGCACTCAGCAAAAAAGATTTTAAAATGAGAATAAAAATTTCGAGAAAAGAAGCTAAGGAAGCTGCTTACTTTCTAAGATTGATTGTTGAAACCAATGAAGAAGAATATCAAGAAAAAGGATTGGAATTAATGATTGAAGCAGTTGAATTAAAGAAAATTTTTTCTGCCATCTTGCTAAAATCCGAATGACTTTAAAAATTGATTATTTGAAATAAAAATTCATCTGTTTTTTATGCTTTGAATTTTTGATCATTGTTTTAGGATTGTTTGGGATTTTTAACTTGATTTTTGAAAATTATTTGTGATTTGTGTTTTGATTTTTAGAATTTAATTATAGAATGTTAACAGAAACCCATAAAAATATAACCTATACGCCCGTTGTTAAAACCGAGGAAATGATCCTCAACATGGGTCCTCAGCATCCATCAACACATGGTGTGCTGCGATTGGAGCTTCAGCTTGAAGGTGAAATAATCACAAAGGTGATTCCTCACATCGGTTATCTTCATCGCTGTTTTGAGAAACATTGCGAAGCAATGACTTATCCTCAAGTAATTCCTTACACTGATCGAATGGATTACCTTGCTTCAATGGGAAATGAATTGGGGTATGTGGTTGCTGTTGAAAGATTACTCAACATTCAGGTTCCAGAAAGAGTTGAATACATTCGTGTAATCATGGCTGAACTTCAGAGAATTGCTTCTCACTTAGTTGCGCTTGGTACTTATGGCGCAGATATTGGTGCTATGACACCCTTCCTGTTTTGCTTTAGGGACCGCGAAATGATTTTAAGCTTGTTTGAAATGACATGCGGTGCCCGGCTTTTATACAATTACATTTGGGTTGGCGGACTATCGCATGATCTTCATCCAGATTTTGTAAGACAAACGCGCGACTTTTGCAATTACTTCAAACCAAAGATAAAAGAGTTGAACGATCTTCTTACCTACAATAAAATTTTTATTGATCGTACTGCACATGTTGGAATATTACCGCTTGATACTGCAATAAACTTTGGAATTTCAGGCCCGATGCTCAGAGGATCAGGAATGAAATGGGATTTGAGGAAAGATGATCCTTATTCAGTTTATCATAAATTTGATTTTGATATTCCGGTTGGAGAAGGTAAAGTTGGAACTGTAGGCGATTGCTGGGATAGATATTATGTACGTGTTCTCGAAATGGTTGAAAGCTTAAAAATTATTGAACAGGCACTCGATCAGCTTCCTGAAGGTGATGTCATGTCTGCAATTCCCAAAAGAATTAAGCCACCAGTTGGACAAATTTACACACGTATTGAAAATCCTCGCGGAGAACTTGGTTACTTTATTATAAGTGACGGAAGTGTAAATCCGTTTAGAGTTAAAGCTCGCGCTCCTTCGTTTGTAAATTTAGGTGTGATGGATGTTCTCTGTCGGGGTCACATGGTTGCTGATATAATTGCAATTCTTGGCAGTGTTGATATTGTACTTGGCGAGGTTGACAGATGATGTACGATTTTTTTGTTGATCTATTCGGAAATGAGATTATAGCCGCAATTCTTAGTGGTGTTCCCCCACTTCTATTTATTTTAGTGTTTGTTCTGTTTGCTGTTTGGCTTGAACGAAAAGTTTCTGCTCACATGCAAGACCGATTAGGCCCGATGCGAACAGGCTGGCACGGTTATCTTCAAACTATTGCTGATCTCATAAAGCTGATCCAGAAGGAAGATATTTTAGCAGCGGCAAATGATAAACCTTTATTTAATTTAGCGCCTGTTTTGGTTTTTGCTGGAACTTATGCTGCTTTTGCTGCAATTCCATTTTCAAGTTATTACATCGGTTCCAACATTGACCTTGGAATATTTTTTATTATTGGGATTTCGGGTTTGGTTGTTGCCGGAATATTGATGGCAGGCTGGTCATCAAATAATAAATACTCAATGCTCGGTGCAATGAGAGCCGCTGCACAAATTATTAGTTATGAAATTCCTACGATTCTTGTCGTGTTGACTGTCGTAATGATCACCCGAACATTAAACTTGCACACTCTAAGTGAAATGCAAACCGGCTACATTTGGAATTGGATGATATTTGGTGGACCAACAGTCGGCTGGCAAAAGTTTTCACTCATTCCTCTAATGTTCATTGGATTTCTCGTAATCTACATGAGCACACTTGCCGAAGTAAACCGTACACCATTCGACATTCCCGAAGCAGAATCAGAATTAGTCTCGGGTTACCACACAGAGTATTCAGGGATGAAGTTCGCTATGTTTTTTCTTGCTGAGTATGCAAACATGTATGCTGTTTCAGCGATTGTTACAGCTTTGTTTCTCGGAGGGTATCAATCCCCCATTGGATATTTCGGAAATCTAGTCGATGTTCCTTGGCTAATTCCAATCGAACAATTTCTGTGGTTTACAATTAAAGGTACTTTCTTTGTATTTGTTCAAATGTGGCTTCGTTGGACTCTACCGAGATTACGAGTTGATCAGCTAATGGCTTTGTGCTGGAAATATTTAATTCCCATCGCTTTTGTAAATCTTATAATAGTTGGACTAATTACCGTTTTGTAAGATGAAAGAATACTTTTCAAATATCTGGATCGGATTGTCAACGGTGGCAATTGGCATGAAGGTAACTTTTAAACATTTGTTCGTTCCAGCAGTAACAATTCAATATCCAAGTGTTCGAGTTGAATTACCTGAAAGAGAAAGAAACCGGCTTTATGTGAATATGGATGATTGTATTGGACATGATCAATGTTGGTGTGCATGAACTGAAATTTGATGGATACAGTCAGTCAAGTGGAATTTATTTCTATCGCTTGGTTTCCGTTGATAATAAAATTCTTAGTTAAAAAATTATTTTGTTACGATAACAATGAACAGAAAAATTAATAAAATAGCAGTTCTCTTTTTTATTATTGTAGTTACTGTTCCTGATTTTTCTCAAACTGTAGCACAAGAAAAAATATTTTTTGCGGCAAGGCGAGACAGTAATTCCATTTATCCATTGCTCTATATGATGAACGTTGACGGCAGTAATATTCACGCGATAAAGGATTCTATTATAGGTTACGTTCCTCGGCTTTCACGGGATGGTAAAAGGATTGCTTACATTGGAACCTATAGCGACCAAATAATCGGACCCCCGCAGGTGAGAGTAATGAATGTTGACGGAACAAATAATCACGTTGTTTCTTTGTGCAAACATCCGATTACTGGACAAATCAGCCCTTGCGAGGATAGTTTTAGTCCTGCTTGGTCAGCGGATGGAGAAAAGATAGCGTATGATCGGTGCAATAATTGCGAGGCCGGAGGGGATAATTTTGATATATACATTGTCAATACTGATACTACTCAAGGGTATGTTCAAGCAAAAGTAACTCAAAGTTTGTACAGTGAGCGTCTGTATGATTGGTCGCCTGATGGGAGCAAATTACTGTTTAGGGCTCATTATTTTAATAATACGTACGATTTTGATGGGGAATTATTCTTAATGAATACTGATGGAACAAACTGGAAACAACTCACAAATGGTATTGGTACAATTGGTCCTCGCTACTCGCCGGATGGAGCCACAATAGCTTTTTTCTCAAACCATGAAAATAAACAACTCGAAATATATTTGATGGATACAACTGGTGTTAATATCCGAAGATTGACAAACTTAAATTTGGAGCCAAAATATGCGACTCTTTCTTGGTCACCAGATGGCAAAAAGATAGTTTTTGAGTCTGATTTTAAAATTTTCGTTTTAGATGTTCTGTCCCTTGCTGTAATTCAAATACCCACTAATATGCGAGAGAGCGAAACCCCGGAATGGGGAAACATGGTGGTAACCAACGTGACAACTTCAAATTATCAGAATGTGAATAAATATTTTTTGTATCAGAATTATCCCAATCCATTTAATCCTGAAACTCAGCTTAAATACTCACTTAAGGAAGATGCATTAGTAACATTAAGACTGTTTGACATTCTTGGTAATGAAATTGTAACTTTAATTCATGAACCAAAAAGTCAAGGTAGTCACACTTTGGATTTTAACGCTGGTAATCTTTCAAGCGGGGTTTATATTTATCAGATTAAAGCAAATAATTTTATTGCTTCGAAGAAAATGATAATCACAAAATGAAAGAATACTTTTTAAATATCTGGATCGGATTGTCAACGGTGGCAATTGGCATGAAGGTAACTTTTAAACATTTGTTCGTTCCAGCAGTAACAATTCAATATCCAAGTGTTCGAGTTGAATTACCTGAAAGAGAAAGAAACCGGCTTTATGTGAATATGGATGATTGCATCGGATGCGATCAGTGTTCTAGGGCTTGTCCGGTTAGCTGCATTGAAATTGAAACCGTAAAAGGACTTCCAACAGAAGACTTGGGTAAAACTTCAAATGGAAAGAAAAAAGCTTTATGGGTCACTAAGTTCGATATTGATTTTGCAAAATGCTGCTACTGCCAGCTTTGTGTTTTTCCATGTCCAACAGAATGTATTTACATGACAGACGTTTATGAGTTCTCTGAATTCCAGCGCAATGATTTGGTTTATGATTTCGTAACTCTCACTCCGGAAGAACGTGAACAGAAAAAACTTAATTACCAAAAATTTGAAGTTGAAAAAGCTGCCGAGAAAGCAGCAAAGAAACCGGTGACTCCGCCAGCAACACCAGAAGCTAAACCAGAGGTGAAAGTTAAAACAGAAACGCCTCCGCCAGGTGCTGATAATCCAGGAGAAAATAAGGTAAGCTAACTATGACACTTTACGATATAATATTTTACCTTTTTGCACTTGTTACAATTTCTTCGGCATACTTGGTTGTAACCGTTCGGAATATTGTTTACTCTGCTTTCTCTTTGCTCTTTACACTATTTGGAATTGCCGGACTTTATGCTTTGCTGGGAGCTGACTTTGTTGCGATTGTTCAACTAATAGTATACGTCGGCGGCATCTTAATTCTGATGATCTTCGGTGTAATGTTAACGAACAAAATCACAAATGTTCAAATCAAAACAGGAGTATTCCAAATCCTGCCTGCCACAATTGGTGTTGGAATATTTGGTGGATTTTTACTCGCTGTACTATTAAACACAAACTGGCTGAATCTCAATGTTAAAGATTCCCCGGCAACCACTTTTCAATTGGGACAGCTTTTAATGAATGAGTGGGTATTACCGTTTGAATTGCTGGGAATCGTATTGTTAATTGCACTTCTTGGTGCAGCATCAATTGCGAGGAAATAGGAAATTTATTTTATGGTAACCGTAAGTTTATATCATTATTTATTTGTCAGCACAATTCTTTTCTCCTTAGGAATTTTTGGAATTGTAACCAGGAAAAATGCAGTGATGGTTCTAATGGGAATAGAATTAATTCTCAATGCTGCAAACATTAATTTTGTTGCTTTTGCACGATATGGAAATTTTGGATTTCAAGGTCAGCTGATGGCTTTGTTTGTAATAGTGCTTGCTGCTGCAGAAGCAGCAATCGCACTTGCGATCGTTCTCAATATATATAAAGTTTTTTCATCTGTTAATGTTGATGAAATAGACCGGCTTAAAGAATAAATTTTATATAAACGAACATGTCACCCCGAACTTGTTTCGGGGTCTCATCAGAATGCAGATTGGGATGCTGAAACAAGTTCAGCATGACGGCAAAATTTTCAGTACAGACGATAAATCGTGGGGTTAGAGCATGTTCAGAAAAAATAATTTCGTAAAATAAATTTTAATAATGGATTTAATCACTTTATCAGTAATAATCTTATTCATTCCCCTATTAGGATTCGTTCTAACTCTCTTTACCGGAATGAATTTCAAATGGGCATTCTTAATCGAGAATGTTTTGATTGTTTTAGGATTTATCCTTTCCGTTGTTCTACTTTATAATAAGTTATCAGGTTACTTAGATACAGATATTGTATCAGAATTTAATTGGATAAATCTGGGAATTATTCCCTTCTTTGGTGAAATAATTATTAAGCTCGGAATTAAGCTCGATAACGTTGCTGTGATCATGAACTTCACAGTATTTCTAATCAGTATGGTTGTGCATCTGTTCTCGATTGATTACATGAAAGGCGACAAAAGATACAGCAGATACTTTGCTTACTTAGGACTATTCACTTTCTCAATGACCGGAATAGTTGTAACCAACAATGTCTTAATGATGTATATTTTCTGGGAGTTGGTTGGATTATCATCTTATCTTTTAATTGGTTTTTGGTTTGAGAAAAAGTCCGCCTCCGATGCAGGAAAAAAAGCATTCATCGTTAATCGTATTGGTGACTTAGGAATGTTTGCTGGAATATTAATACTTTTTGTTACATATAAAACTTTTTCTTTCCAGGAAATTTTTAATGCCGTTGCTGCCGGGCAATTACCTTTTAATAGCGAGTTTTGGTTAACAATTACCGGTTTACTTTTATTCTGCGGAGCAATTGGAAAATCTGCACAATTCCCTCTTCATGTTTGGCTGCCGGATGCAATGGAAGGTCCAACTCCTGTTAGCGCTTTGATTCATGCAGCTACAATGGTTGCCGCGGGCGTTTATTTCATCGTGAGAATTTTCCCTATTCTTTCGGGAGATGCTTTACTTATCATAGCTATAATTGGTGCAATTTCGGCATTCATTCCAGCAACAATTGCATTAACTCAGAACGATATTAAAAGAGTTTTAGCTTACTCCACTGTAAGTCAGCTTGGTTACATGATAATGGCTTTGGGAATTGGCGCTTATGTCTTTGCATTCTTCCATCTGATTACTCATGCATTTTTCAAAGCATGCTTATTTCTTGGTTCAGGTTCGGTCATACACTCGATGCATCATGAGCAGGATATTCAAAAAATGGGTGGGTTAAGAAAGAAAATGCCAATTACTTATGCAACATTTTTACTAGCTACACTTGCGTTGTCTGGTATTCCATTAACATCAGGTTTCTTAAGTAAAGATGGAATTTTAGCAGGCACTTTAGCATACACATCACTTACCGGGAATTGGTTTTTTACTTTTATTGGATTTACTGTCGCTATGCTAACCGCATTCTATATGTTTAGATTAGTAATTCTAACTTTTCATGGTGAACCGAAAAACAAAGAGAAGTACGATCATGCTCATGAATCTCCTTTCTTTATGATTATGCCCTTGGTTCTTCTTTCCGGCCTATCAATTTTTATTTGGTACACACCAAATCCGTTTAATGCCGATTCAGGTTGGGTATTATCCAAATGGGTTAAAGCACCAACACTTTCAGTTCCTGAGTCAGCCCGTTATCCTTTTATGGTTGAAGAACAGAAACAAGAAAGTATAGTAAAGCAGGAAGAAGAAGTAACATTCTCACACGAATATACTCACGCAATGCACTCTGCACATGTTCCGACAATATTCTTATCCGGTTTTGTAGCAGGTTTAGGAATTTTATTCGCCTTTTTGTTTTATCAATGGAAAAAACTTGATCCCAATAAATTAGCAGCAAAGGTTAAACCACTCTATAATTTATCATACAACAAATGGTACTTCGATGAATTCTACAATTCTGTTTTTGTTGGAGGAACTCTTGCATTCAGTAATTTTTTGAGATGGATTGATAACACAATCATCGATGGAATTGTTAATGGATCAGCAACGCTCACCAGAGGAGTTTCAAAGGTAAGCGGAAAATTTGATAACGGTGTTGTTGATGGTCTCGTTAATTTCACAGCTTATTTCAGCGGTTTTATTGGTCTTTTATTTAGAAAATTTCAAACAGGAAAAGTTCAAACGTACATTGTGCTCGTGATCTTTTCGTTATTGATACTATTATTTTTATTTAAGTCATTCTAGGTAGTAAAATGGCAAGCTTTCCAATTCTTTCATGGATAACACTTCTTCCAATTTTGGGGATGGTGATAATCTTATTCATTCCTAAAAACCAGGAAAAGATTATTAAAGGTTTAACTCTGCTCATAACAAGCATTCAAGTTATTCTCGCGATTGTTATTCTTGCAGGTTTTAATTACGCCAAAGGCGGAGTGTTCGATGCAAGTTCATTTCAATTCATAGAAAAATTCAGATGGATTGATATTGAAGGATTTTCCTGGATTGGAAGAGTTAAGATTGATTATTACTTGGGAATTGACGGATTGAGTGTTCCTTTAGTTCTCTTAACTGCGATCATTTGTTTTATTTCAACGCTTTCATCATTCAGCATAAACAAATCCGTTAAAGGATATTTTGCAATGTTCCTTCTACTCGATACCGGAATGATGGGAGTTTTTGTTTCATTAGATTTCTTCCTCTTCTACATTTTCTGGGAATTGATGCTTCTCCCGATGTACTTTTTAATTGGTATTTGGGGAGGCCCTCGCAAAGAATATGCAGCTATAAAATTCTTCCTTTACACTTTGTTGGGAAGCGTATTCATTCTCCTAGCAGTGATCGGATTATACTTTAGTACTACCGAAACTTTAGCTGATGGAAGCAAAGTATTTACATTTAACATGATTGCGATGATGGATCCTGCCAACTATTCTGCTGATGGAATACTATCCCCATTCAATCCAGACAATTTACGGTTCATTGCCTTCCTCGGTTTGTTCATTGGATTCGCAATTAAAATTCCGATGTTCCCCTTCCACACATGGTTGCCCGATGCACATGTTGAAGCACCTACTGCAATAAGCGTTATTCTTGCCGGTGTTTTGCTGAAGATGGGAACTTACGGAATTTTGCGAGTCAACTATACAATGTTTCCCGAAATCACAAAACAACTAATTTGGTACATCGCCTTGTTCGGCATGATAAATATTATTTATGGTGCGCTAACTGCAATGGCTCAAAAAGATTTTAAGAAGCTGATTGCTTACTCATCAATCTCTCACATGGGATTTGTTTTGCTCGGAATGGCATCGTTAAACACTCTGGGAATTTCCGGTGCTGTGCTTCAAATGTTTAATCACGGAACAATAACAGCAATGCTCTTCTTGATCGTGGGAGTTATTTACGATAGAGCGCATACCAGAGATATTGATGGTTTCGGCGGCTTAGCAGTTCAAATGCCAATTTATACAGGGTTTACAACTCTCGCTTTCTTTGCAGCAATTGGTTTACCTGGATTAAGCGGTTTTATTTCGGAGGCGTTTGTATTCCTCGGAAGTTTTGGCTTTGAAACAATCAGAGTAATTGCAATTATTTCAACTCTAGGAATTCTTTTAGGTGCAGGCTACATGTTATGGACTCTTCAAAGAATTTATCTCGGCAAGTTAAATGAGAAATGGGCAACACTTACTGATATGGACATGAGAGAATATGCTATGCTTGTTCCGTTAAGCTTAATAATTATTTTCTTGGGAATTTATCCTTCAGCAATGCTTGATTTGATGAATACCTCAGTTAATAAAATGGTTCAATTCCTAAGTGAGTCTGGTAAATTTCTCGGAAGTATTAAATAAGGTTTCCATTTATAAATCGAATGATTTGTGATACATAAATTTTCACTAGCAACGCCATTTATGGCGTTGAAAAATAAATGGAATGAATTCGGCTTTAGCCGAAAATTAAATTTTAATATAGTAACACGGCAAGAAAAAATTACAAACTTTATAAAACGAATTAATTTGTTATAAACTTGGAAGCACCCTTAAAATATATTTTTGACAGTATTCAGTATCTAAAACCTGAAGTTGCAGTTTCTATTTTCTTAGCCATCTTAGTAACTGTAGATTTAGTTTTAGGAAAAAAGAATAAGCAAGTTCTTCCCTACATTGCTTTAGCGGGATTGGTAATTACCGGATATTTCGTCACCCAGCAATTCGGAACTTCGGCTTTTGCTTCTGTACAACATAACATTGGCAATTTCGGTTTGATAGCTGTTGATTCCTTTGGAAATTACTTTAAACTGATAATCATTCTCTCATCCATCTTTATTGTTTTATTCTCAATCTCATCAATTGAAATTAAGCAAGTATTTGATCGACACGGTGAATATTACTCGCTTATTTTCGGTATGATGCTCGGTATGATGCTGATGGTAAGTTCTGCGGATTTAATTCTCATTTATCTATCCATCGAACTTGTTTCATTATCATCTTATGTACTTGCCGGTTTTACAAAACAATCACTGAGAAACAGTGAAGCATCATTAAAATATATTATTTACGGCGGCACTGCTTCAGGTATTATGCTGTTTGGCATTTCCATTCTTTACGGTATTATGGGAACTACAAATCTTTACGCTATTAACACAATTTTGCAGAATGGTGCTTTCCAACCATTGGCATTGATCATTTCTTGTATATTGATTTTCACCGGATTCGGATTCAAAATTTCTGCTGCACCTTTCCACTTCTGGACCCCGGATGTTTACGAAGGTGCACCAATAGCAATCACAGCTTATTTATCAATAGCAAGTAAAGCCGCTGGTTTCGCTTTGTTGATTAGATTCATCAAAGTCACATTCATCCAAACAATTGGCGAAGATGGTTATTGGCAACTTCTTGGAGTTATTGATTGGAAGAGTTTCCTAATCATGATTTCAATTTTAACAATGACACTCGGAAATTTTTCTGCACTTTGGCAGGATAATCTCAAGAGAATGCTTGCATACTCAAGTATTGCTCATGCTGGTTACATGCTATTGGGACTTGCAGTTTTTTCAGATCAAGGTGTTATGGCAATCTTAATTTACTTCCTAATCTACTTGTTCATGAATTTGGGAGCATTCTTTGTTGTCATGTTAATTGCTAACAAAATCGGCAGTGAAGAAATTGATGAGTACGACGGAATCGCTTACAAAACGCCGCTCCTTGCAGTTTCACTTGCAGTATTTTTAATCTCACTTACCGGCTTACCTCCAACGGCGGGATTCATTGCAAAACTTTACCTCTTCATTGCACTTGTAGATGCAAAGATGATTGCGGTTGCAATTATAGCTTTGCTTAACACGGTTGTTTCACTTTACTATTATATAAGAGTCTTGAAACATATGTTTCTCACAAAACCAAAAGTTGAGGGAGAAAGAATCACAATTGGCATAGCTGATACAGTTGTTCTTCTTGCAATGCTCATTCCGATATTTCTTTTCGGATTATATTTCACTCCAATAGTTAATTTCGCTAAGAATTCTATCGCGCTTCTAGGATTCTAGGTCAATTCTATTCATTGATTTTTCCAATTGATTTATCTACTTTGCTCATAAATATTTTCAAGAAACATTTAACTAAGAAAAATCATTCAGATCATCTGTGTTATAAATATTAAGAACTCATCCCTTCTTCCCCTTCTCTTAGTAAGAGAAGGGGCAGGGGGTTGAGTTTTTCTTCTAATTTTATGAATTCAATAAAGTACAAATGAAATTAATCTTATGAAACTTCCAATTTATTTAGATAACCACGCAACAACTCCGATGGATCCTCAGGTCTTTGAGGCAATGAAACCATATTTCTTGACGAAGTTTGGTAATGCCTCAAGTAAAAATCATTCATTCGGGTGGGAAGCAAAAAGTGCTGTTGACTTGGCAAGAAAGCAAATCGCTAAACTGATAAATGCAGAACCTTCAGAAATTATTTTCACTAGTGGTGCAACTGAATCAATCAACTTAGCTCTTAAAGGCATTGCTGAAACGTATTTCTCCAAAGGCAAACACATTATTTCTAGTGTGATCGAACATTCTGCAGTTTTGGACACTCTCTCTTACCTTGCTAAAGTCGGATTTGAAATTACTTTTCTTCCAGTTGATCAGAATGGAATTGTTTCAACAAAAAATCTGGAAGAAAGCATTCAACCAGATACGATTTTAGTCTCCATCATGACCGCGAACAATGAAATCGGAACAATTCAAAACATAACGGAGATTGGCAAAATTTGTTCCGAACACAATGTACTCTTTCATACAGATGCAGCTCAAGCAATAGGGAAAATTCCATTCGATGTGAAAGAAAATAATGTTGATCTCGTGTCATTTACTGCTCATAAATTTTATGGACCAAAAGGAATAGGTGCTCTGTTCATTAAAATGAAGCCGAAACCGATTAAAATAATTCCCCAAATGCTTGGCGGCGGCCACGAAAATGGTTATCGGTCGGGAACAGTAAATGTTCCTGGAATTGTTGGTTTTGGTAAAGCAGTGGAAATATCTAATCAACTTTTAATAAATGAAAATACAAGAATTGAAAAATTGAGGAACAAATTGTACCAAGGTATTGTTTCTCAATTACATGGTGTAAAGTTAAACGGTTCATTAACCAATCGTTTGGCTAATAACCTAAACATATGCATTGACGGAATAAAATCAGAAAACTTTATATTAGAGTTGAAAGATATTGCAGTTTCTTCAGGCGCAGCGTGTGCTTCAGCATCACTTAAACCGAGTCATGTATTATTAGCAGTCGGGTGTTCGATTGAACAAGCTAAAAACTCTATTAGGTTTGGAATTGGGCGGTTTAATGCTGAAGAAGAGATTGATTATACTATTAAAAGAGTTGTTGAGACAGTCGAAAAGCTTCGCTCAATCTCACCGACTTATATGAAAAATGAAATGAATTAATAGTTCCAAATTTAATGGGTTAAAACCCAAATATTTTTTATTTATCATAACCCATGCCCTAAAGGGCGTGACCAATAATAGCACCGATCTTTAGATCGGAGATGATGAGATAACACCTGAAAAATTGGCTTTAGCCACTAGTAATTCTTACTATTAACACATAAAAAAATCAATCACATTATGGATAAATCAGCTTCCAAATATTTCGTCCAACTGAAAAACGATCAAACAATTTTCTTGAATTTTTTGAGGGCGAAATATCCCTTATTTCATAATTCAAATTTCTTTTTCAGAGATTTCCACTATGGAATAAAAAGATATCTTGAGAAGAAAGGAATTTTTGTATCTTATGCAAAATCCGAAAATATAGTAAAAGAATTATCAATGTATTTTGAATCACAGGGAATATTTATTCGGACGAATGACCTTGGATGGAAAATTAATTATCCCGAATTTTCTACTCAAGTTCCTGGTGATCCATTTAAATAGAAATTAACAACATAAATACAAGAGGAATTTATGAATGAAACAATAAATGATGCAGAAATAAAAGTATCAGAGAAAGCCGCAAAAGAAATTCGAAGAATAATGTCTGAGAATAAAATACCTGAAAACTACGGATTGAGAGTCGGCGTGAAAGGCGGCGGCTGTTCAGGTTTAACTTATACATTAGGTTTTGATGCTGGATCAAGAGAAGGAGATGCAATCATCAATCAAGAAGATATAAAACTTTTTGTGGATGGGAAGAGTTTGTTCTATTTAATGGGAACTGAATTAGATTTTTCTGATGGTTTGAACGGCAAAGGTTTTGTGTTCAACAATCCAAACGCTGCAAAAACTTGCGGCTGCGGCGAATCTTTCAGTGCATAATTGAATCATGTTCAATAAAATGCAAAGAAGAAAATTTATATTATCTCTGGCATCGATACCGGTTTTAGCAAGTACAAATAAAATTTTTAATTCATTTGATAAAATAAATAATAACGAGAGGAAAACTTTTATGGGAAAATTCGAATTACCCGCATTACCTTATACTTATGATGCTTTAGAACCATACATTGATAAAATGACTATGGAAATTCATCACACAAAACATCATAATGCTTATGTAACAAATTTAAACAAAGCCGTGGACGGTACAGAACTCGCCGGTAAATCATTAGAAGAACTTTTCATGAACATTTCAAAATATCCTGCTCCAGTTAGAAATAATGGCGGCGGACATTTTAATCATTCTTTTTTCTGGAAGTTGATGAAAAAAGGTGGAGGAATCCCAACAGGCGAATTAGCATCTGCAATAAATTCAACTTTTGGTTCTCCCGACGATCTAAAGAAAAAATTTAACGAAGCTGCATTAGGCAGATTTGGATCAGGCTGGGCTTGGTTAGTTTCTTCAAATGGAAAACTGGTTGTGTCTTCAACTCCTAATCAAGATAATCCTTTGATGGATGTTGCAGATGTAAAAGGAACACCGGTCTTAGGTTTAGATGTTTGGGAACATGCTTATTACCTGAAATATCAAAACCGAAGAAATGAATATGCTGAAAATTGGTGGAATGTTGTTAATTGGGATCAGGCTTTAGCAAATTATCTTTCTGCAAAAAAATAGTCAATGCGTTAAATTTTTTCAACTAAATTCTTAAAACTCCATTTATTTGTAAGTATATTAATTTGCTGAATAGATTGGGGTTGTACATTCTTAATTTCAATATTTAAACCCCAATCAATTTTTATTGGGGTTTTTAGTTTTGAAATTATTATTTTAAACACGAAAGGAGTTGTAATGGAAAATAAAAATGTAAAAACAATAGAAATACTTGAACCATCTGTAATAATTTCGAAGCGGGAATATGAAGGATTGAAAGAAACTTTAGAGGTTTTATCAGATAGTCATCTGGTGAAAGAAATCTCTGAAGCTTTATCTGAAAGAAAAGAGAACCGGATAAATCACAAAGATCTATTTGGTGAAAAATAGTGTGGAAAATTTAATATACTCAGAATGCTGCCAAATCAATATTTAGATTAAATCCTTCAGTCAGGGAAAGAATTAAAAAGGAGATCGAAAAGTTATACCTTAGCCCTGATTTAGGGAAACAACTGACAGAACATTTGAAAGGATTGCGATCTTTAAGAATCGGAGATTACAGAATTATTTATAAAAAAGAGGTTGATGAATTAATTATTTTAATAGTTGCTGTAGGTCATAGAAAAAACATTTACGATTGAGCATCAAAAATTATTAATTATAAATTTGCGTTTAGTTTATTTCCATAAAGCTCCACTTTCGTGGAGCTTTTTTTATTTCATTCGATTAGGTAGTCAAGCAGATATACCAGATTTATGATGCCTTAGCGGGTACAAAAAATCTGTCATATCTAAAAAGATATTTCCCCTCTCTAATGTGGAGCATTTTTCATATTTATTATTAAAATCTTTTTTATAATCTTTGTGTGGAAGAAATTTTTTATTAAAATAATTTGTAATGATGAAAACTATTCCTCTATTTCCATTAAACCTTGTGGTCTTTCCGAATTCGAGATATCCCCTGCATATTTTTGAAGAAAGATATAAAAAGATGGTGAGCGATTGCCTTACCGATGAAACAGGATTTGGCATAGTTGCTCCAAGCGGAAAAGAGCTATCCAAAATTGGAAGTTATGCGGTCGTTTCAAAAGTATTAAAAAAATCCCCCAATGGGGAAATGGATGTTATTGTTGAAGCACAAAGTCGCTTTTTTATTAACAAGATAAGTACACATCCCGATGGATATTTGATTGCAGATGTTGAAGAATACTACGATGTTCAACCCGAAGCAAGTCCATCTCTTCTTGACGAAATGGAGGAAATGTTTGAGAGAATTTTGGAAAAGTATGACTTCAAGCTGGAAGAAACATTTTGGACAAGTTATCATGATGCCAAAACAAAATCATTTAAGATTGCTGAAAAATCCGGCTTATCATTAATGCAGCAGCAAACATTGCTAACTTTGCAGGATGAAGATCGAAGAATAAATTTTTTGATTCAGCACTTTGAAAAGTTGGATGAGGAAATTTCCAAAAACGCCGGATTGAGAAACATAATTTTAGGTGACGGTTATTTGAATTAAAAATTAGATGGGAATATCTTTTTTCAGCGTAGAATATTTTTCTACGGCTTTTATTCTATTCATCGCCTTTGCCAATGATGCTCTTGCTCTGTCAAAATCAATGCTGCCACTTTTATTGGTTAATCTTTCCTCAGCTCTCACTTTAGATTTAAGTGCTCTCTCCAAATCAATATTCTCGACCGCTTCAATTGTATCCGAAAGAAGTAAAACTTTATTATCCAGAATTTCAGCCGAACCTCCACTGGTAGTAAAAATCCGGGTTGAATCACCTGGTAATCCGACTTTTATTATGCCAAGTTCAAAAGTAGAAATTAGCGGTGCGTGATTGAAAAGAACCTGAAAATTCCCTTTCGTTCCGGGAATCGTAACTGATTTAACTTTCCCTGAATAAACTTTTTTTTCAGGAGAAATAATGTCTAAGTCTAATTCATGCATATTTATTACATTTCTTTAGCTTTTTCAACAGCTTCCTCAATGGTACCGACGTACATGAATGAAGCTTCAGGCAGATCATCATATTTTCCATCAATAATTCCTTTGAAGCCGCGAATTGTGTCTTCAAGCTTCACATATTTTCCTTTATGTCCGGTAAACTGTTCAGCTACAAAGAACGGCTGACTAAAGAACCTCTGAATTCTTCTTGCACGTCTTACGATTGTTTTATCTTCATCGGACAATTCATCCATACCAAGAATATTGATAATATCCTGTAAATCTTTATAATGCTGCAGAATTTCTTTACAGCGTTTTGCAACGTCATAATGTTCTTGTCCGATAACTCCGGGTTCGAGAATTCTGGATGTAGAGTCAAGCGGATCAACAGCCGGATAAATTCCTAACTCAGAAATCTGACGGCTCAAAACTGTTGTAGCATCAAGATGAGCAAAGGCTGCAGCAGGTGCTGGATCAGTTAAGTCATCTGCAGGAACATAAATTGCCTGAACAGAAGTGATTGACCCTTTATCCGTTGATGTAATTCTTTCTTGAAGTGCACCCATTTCAGTTGCTAGATTAGGCTGATAACCAACTGCTGAAGGCATTCTTCCAAGAAGAGCACTAACTTCAGAACCGGCTTGAGTAAACCTAAAAATGTTATCAATGAATAAAAGTACATCTCTTCCCTCTTCATCGCGGAAATACTCGGCTACTGTAAGTCCTGCTAAACCAACTCGCAACCGCGCTCCTGGCGGCTCGTTCATTTGTCCAAACACTAAAGCAGTTTTATCCAGAACGCCTGATTCCTTCATTTCTAACCAAAGATCATTTCCTTCGCGAGTTCTTTCACCTACTCCGGCAAATACCGAGTAACCACCATGTTCATGAGCAATGTTATGAATCAATTCCTGGATGATAACAGTTTTTCCAACACCGGCACCACCGAACAATCCGGTTTTTCCTCCTTTTGAATAAGGTTCGATCAGATCGATTACTTTAATTCCGGTTTCAAACATTTCGGTTTGCGTTGAAAGGTTTTTAAATAAAGGAGCCGGACGATGAATAGGATATCTTTTTTTTGTTTTAACTTCACCCAAACCATCAATTCCTTGTCCCACTACATTCATTAATCTTCCTAATGTCTCCGGTCCGACAGGTACGGAAATTGTTTCAAGTGTATCGAAAGCATCCATTCCTCTAACCAAACCATCAGTTGAATCCATTGCAACAGCACGAACTCTATCCTCACCTAGATGCTGCTGAACTTCTGCTATTAGATTTTCTTCTTTTCCTTCAGTGGTAACACGAGGAATTCTAACTGCGTTAAGTATTTTGGGAAGGTGTCCATTTTCAAATTCAATATCTACAACGGGACCGATAACTTGCTTAATAAAACCTTTTGCTTCGAGCATTTTTTTCCTTAAAACTTAAAATTTTTAACGATTTGTATTTTTGAAGGTCAAAAATAAACATACTTCCCCTCTTTTCAAATTTCTTTTGGAGCGTAGTTACTTAAGTACAATGAGCTTTTTGCTCTGCATAAATTCACCAGAGGTAATTCTATAGAAATAAACTCCTGAAGTCAAACTTGAAGCTTCAAAAGTTACTTGATAATGCCCTGCTTCTTTCTCTTCATTCAGTAAAGCAACAACCTTTTCTCCCAGAGTGTTATAAACATTCAATTCAACTTTGCTTTTAATCGGAATCGAGAAATTAATATGGGTTACAGGATTAAAAGGATTTGGGAAGTTTTGAGATAAAGAATAATCAATGGGCAAAAGTAATTCGTCTTCAATATCAGTTACAATTATTGAGTCGCTTCCACTTGCCTCGTAATAGCGCGCTGCGAATTCTTGTAAATAGAAATTGGCAATCTGTGCATCCTGAATTATAAGTGTATTTTCATCATTGCTATTTTCAGCAGAAGATGACCAATTATGTGATCCCGTAACAACATAAGGAGTATAACCAATGGGTTCAGCATCAATTATCGCATACTTATGATGAAGAAATCCTGTAGTGAACCCTTTTAGCCGTATATCAACTCCATTCGATTGGAGATAAGAAAATTGAGTCCCAGTATCTACGTTGTTGCTTAGAATTACACGTGTCTTAACATTTCTATTTTTTGCCGATATTATTGAATCAGCCAAATCTCTCCGGGTTAAAGTTAGCGTTGCAATGTTTATTGACTTTTGCGTTTTACCTAAGGTCTTTCCGATATTGTAAGTTGTACGATCACTCGGACTGAAATAGCATTCTACCTTTCTGCCTCCAATTACAAAATTATGCGGAGTATTATTAAGTTTACGCGAACCAAAACGTGAATCATTGGAATTTACGATATCAGTATTACTTCCCCACATTTCCTCAAACTCTCTCGTGTAAGCACCTGCTAGGGCAACGTCTTGAATTTCGAGTAGGTTTTGTCTATCGTCATTTGTCCCCGGATCGGTTGGGTTCCATGAACCCGTAATTATCCAAACGCTATCGGGAGCACCACCTCTATAGTCAATTATAAAAAATTTATTGTGAGATAAACCCATTCCATCGTTATAACCAATTTGATCATTGACATACGGAATTCCATTATTCTGAAGCGTTGACCATGGAGCTGTTGTTCTATTATCATATTCGCCAATTACTCTTACTTTCACACCACGATTTTTTGCACTGACCAAAGCATTGGCAATTTCTGCACCGACTGATCCACTTAAGCTGTAGAGTGCAACATCTATTGACCGTTTTGCATTATTGATTCTTTGAATTGTCACAGATTTTAAATCAGCATTAGCATTTGCATTTACCCCGGTAGAAATTGAGGTATTCACAGTCTTATTGAAATAGACATTAATTGCACCGGATGTTGGTAAAGTGGAGGTTGTACTTGAGATTATATTTCCTGAAAAACTTGTGTCAGAATTAGCAACAGAAAAAACTTGTAAGTTATATATAGTTGCAGCACTTAGACCCGATATTATGACATTATGATTAGTCCGTAATTCGTTATCCGGTTCAGCTACTCCAAGCTCATAACTATTGGTTTTGCCAAAGCGTACACGGGATGTTCCAGTACTTATAGTCTGCCATTCCAGTGTAATAGAATTAGATGTTAGTTCAACCTCCTCAGGAAATTTTTCGATTATTGGTCCAGTTGAAATAATATCGGTATCAATCCGCGGCATAATTTGGTATCCGCCAATAAATGGCGATGATGTTTTAAACTGGCTTAAAACTCCAACAATATCAAATCTCCCTGCGGGAGCAGGAATACCAATCAAAGATGTATTGTTGTCAATTCGTAATTGAACTGTGTCAGCAGTCGATAACCCAGTGAGCATATAATTTTTATAAGCCCAATTAGAAACCGGACTGCCGTTTAATTCTGTTACTAAAACTCCATTTAACCGTATTAAACGACCTTCATAATTCTCCACCCCGCCACTACCATCACCACTTAATTGTGATGGGGTTGCAACTAAAGGTTCTATGGAGTTACCAGAGCTAATAATCGAGTGAAGTGTTGGAAATTCAAGCTGATTCAAACCATTAAATTGTGTAACCGTTCCTGATACGAGAACTTCATCACCAATCTGAACAGCATCCGAGAAAATTGAACCAAAGATTGAGATTCCTCCACTGCTATCCTGTATGTAACTTGGACTTCCAAATTGAGAGGCAACTGTTACGATCCCTCTTACAGTAAATAACTGGTCCAAGTTAACAGCTAAACCATCCGCATCATTAATCTTTGCTTGAGAAATTGGAATCGCTATTCCATAAACTATCAAGATAGGAGCAGGACTAACTTCACCTAACATCCCATCTACTCCGGAAAAGAATTGAAACTTATATTTTCCTGTAGATAATGGAGTTGTTAAATCAGAAATTGTAATAATAATTGAATCCTGGTCAAACAGAATATCTGAGAAGGAAATTGTATCTGCTGAGACACTCAATACTGAAGCAAAATTATTTGTACTTATTTGTGCAATATTCTGGGACCATAAAAACCCTTGTGGAAAAATTATTTTTAGAGCATTGATGGGAGAATTTGTATCCCTTTTATAGCTGAACGTTAAATTTATAAGCGAATCGCCTTTTACTACATTAGGATCAATCGATACACTTCCCGAACCTTCAACTCTGGCTCGTAAAGATACTATCCAATTGTTATTATTAACTGTATTCCCTTCTCCTCTTGACGGCGTACCATTCATCGTCCAATTGGTTGTGGTGCTTAGTTTTGAAACATCATCTTCATTAAAAAACGTTGAGGTGTTACTGCTTGCCGAACTAGTAAAATGAACCTTAGGATCAGGTAAACTGGCTGAATTGGCTGCTCCCCATGAAACACCATAAATATGAATTTGAGCAGCATTTCGAATTTGTACAGCTTCGGAACTACCTGCAAATAAGAATGCCGTTCCTGAAAAATAAAGTGCATTATTTGTTTTGATGTTTAAAGTATAATCGCTTGCATCGAGATCCTGTGAAAAAGTATTCTCTGAGCGAGCTATTACGATTAGAGTTCCCTTCCGAAGATTATTCCAAAGATCGCTGTTCGTAAAATTTAATGGGGATTGCACGACACCGCTGCTGCTGAAATCCCTAATGCTCCAATTTCGAATATCTAATCCTTCTTCAAGAACGAGAAGTTCCATCCACTCATCATTACCGCTGGAATTGAAAAGTTCATTTATTATGATGGATTGTGAATAGGCATGTTGAATAAAAAACAATGTAATGAGTAAAATGCATCTAAAAGATAATTTCATGTATTCCCTTTTAATTCGTAATCTAATGTCCGGCTGATCTTGAAAATGTAAAATCCTAAATAAGAAATTATTTTATTTCAGGTCTGTTGATAAAATGAATCTTAAAATCTGGTTCTTACCTGAATCCAATACGTATAATATTTTGTTAAAAAATGCAACTGCATAAGGTTTAGTAAAGACAGAACTGCCGCCGAATGATTGAAGTTCGTCGCCTGATGAGTTAAATTTAAATACGCTGTCTTTTCCCGCATCTGCTACATAAATATTACCCGAAGGATCAATGCAGGCTCCGGTAGGGTTAAAAAACCTGTTTGGAATTACAAATTCCACCCCATCTCTAGGATCAAATTGACTTATATATTTTTCTTCGATTCCTGAGGAAAAAAAGTGGAACCACTGTGCCTTAAAGCTCGATTCACCCGACAGAGTAGCTATAAAATCCAAATTCTTTTTGTAAAATGCGCACATAGAATTTATTCCGTTTGCAGAAATTAAACCCTGACTCAGCGGATCAATAAATGGAACTCTTCCAATTGTAAGTGTGTCTCCATCCGAGGGAATAAGAACATCCCCGCCCGCTGCAAGTTTCTTGGGAGCAATTTTAAAAATTGAATTATCAGGATTGGAAACACTTGTATTGTTCGGACCTGTTCGTGCAACGAAAAATGAATTATCATAAAATACTGTAACGGCAGTATATCGTCGTTGAGTATTAAAATCAACGTCTCGTATTGGTAGTATTCTGGTTACAAGTGCATTTTCAATTTGATGCCCGGCCGAGTGCAGATCGATTTTATATACTGCACTGTACGTAACATTCGAAGTATCAAATTCTGCACATACAATAAGATTCAGTTTATAATCTTGTGAAATTGCGACCGGTCTTTTTATTGACAGGCTTCCTTGAATTTCTCCAGCTATGTTAATCATAACAATTCTGTTATTATCAGTGTCACATACATAGATAAAAGGTTCTATTCCAATTAATATTGCCTGCGGATTATTAAATCCTCCCCAAGGTTGGCCGGTTTGAATATACAGCGTATCTCCGCTAATATTTACATCGTCAGAGTACTTATTAAATTGAGTAATATCAAATTTATCAGCACAGCCAGATGAAATTATGAATGATAAAATTATTAAAAGAAAATTTTTTATTTGATTCATTGCATTTAATTACTTTTCAGTTACCTTACGCAAAAGTGAAGATTATAAACTCAGTTCCTAACGAATAATACTAATAATCAAAGGAACTATATTTGTTTGTGAATTTTCATCATTACCATGCATAATGTGAATTATAAGTCACTTAACGCAAGTGAGTGTAAAACCTTCGAGGTTTTGTAATTATTATATTCTTAAAGTTTTTTTTTGGTTCTTAATTGAAAATATTTTTATAAAACCATTCATTGAAACCTTGGAGGTTTGTCATTTTGCGTAATGTAAGTTATCAGTTATAATGTTCCAATAATCCAATATTATATCTATACCTATTTACAAACCAAGTATAATTGAAAACCGATGAGCCGAACCCAATCTTACAAAATTTGAATATGCATAATCAAGATTAAGTTCAGTAAAGCTTACCGGGATACAAAATCCGGCTCCAAATGAAATATTTTGTTCATCAACATTGAACTTGTAACCACCTCTAAGGTAAAGTATTTTTTTCCAATTATATTCGAAACCAGCAGTCACATTTTCACTATTATCATTAGGATGATTCAACTGAATAGATGACGTAAGAGAATGCTCTTCATTTTCGAACGGTTCAAAAGCAAAACCTATACGAAAAATAGTCGGTGGTGCAAAAGCCTGCCACTCTGATTTTTTTCTTTTTCCTATTAAAATAACTTCACCATCAGGAGCAAGATTATTCCCGAAATTTGTAACTGTCACCGCAAATCTTGATGAACCTAATCCAGTCCAGTAATAAGTTCCGAGGTCAATCATTACTCCACGCATTTTTAGTTTATCAAGGGTTTCTTCAATATATCTTATAGTACCACCAAAGCTGAACTTATCTGTCATCTTTCTGGAGTATGTAATTGCAAAAGCAAAATCGCTAAATCCAAAATATTCACCGGTTCCAAATGGAGAAAATTCAGTTGTAACCGGCATATCCTTCATCGATAATGAAATAAGTGAAGCACCTATAGAATTTGCAGCATCGAAATGATAGACAACACCAAGAAAATCATGACTTATATCTCCCACCCATTGATTTTGGGAGAAAATAACCTGGTGCTGTTCGAATTGTACTACTCCCGCAGGGTTCCAGTACAAAGCTGAGGCATCATTGGCAACTGCAATAAATGACTCGCCCATAGCAGAAGCTCTTCCACCTACACCAATCTTTAAGAATTGTGCTGTGGAAATCCCTGCTCTCTGCCCGCCAAGTGTGGGAAATAGTTGTGCGTGTGATTCAAACGAAATGAATACAAAAATTATTGCAGCTATTATTAAGACAATCTTTTTCATCTTAAAACCTGATGCTCATGCCAAATTTAATATTTCTTCTAGTTAGGTAACTAGCCGGATTGAAAGGATAAGGTGAAACAGGCGCCTGAAGATCAGGATATAGAGGATTATTCCAACTTATTGGTGTCTGATCGCCATATTCATAAGCTTTTCCTGTAACGGGATTTATGATTGCTGAATTTTTTGTATCGAGCAGATTATTCACCTCAAGGAATATGGAAAACTTTAATTGATTAATAGAAAAATATTTTTCAAAATTCAGATCTATCCAAAACCAGTTATCTCCAATTTTACTATAGCGGTCATACTTGCTGGTTTCATATATGGGTCTTCCAGTCAAAGGATCATCGCCGGTGTAAACAACAGGGGTATATCTTTTGCCAGATTGGAATTGTCCTCTAATGTAGAAGTTAAAGTCATCGAGGATTCCATTACCGAAATCGAATAAAGCATCATCTTTTTTAACATAAAAGTTTGCAGATACCGATGCACTAAAAGGACGATCCCAGGACATATACAATTCCTTCACCGATTCGTTTATATCGCCCCGCAGTACGAGAATGCCTTCATCCGGTGAAGTACTTTTTCCTGTAACTATTGAATATGAAAAATTAGCCGAGCCGGAAAACCATTTGCCGATTCTTTTTTTATACTCAAGCTCAATTCCCCTGGAACGTGCATAATCTGAGTTTATATAAGTAGTAAAGCTTTGTGAAGCAAGTCTTACAGAGGTTATTCTTGCAGATCGTGTGCTAACGTAATCAAATATGTCTTTGTAATAAGCTGTAACCGTCAGTACATCATCGTTAGAAAATTGAGTCTTCAATCCCAGTTCGTAGGCAACGGTTGTTTCCGGATTAAGATTAGGATTACCAAACTTTTGAAAAGAAGATTGTGAACTGATGGGACTAATCTTTGCATAAACAAATTGCGGCTTTGGCCACTTGCTAAAATGTCCGTAGGAAAAAAATAAGGTTTGATTGTCCGAAACCGGATGCGAAATACCAAGTCTTGGGCTTATTCTTGATTTAAATCTTCTGTTTCGAAACCAGCTAAAGGAATTTTCTCTATAATTGTCTCTTACCTCATCAGGTATTGTAATTACATCAAGATTTTCAATTGCATCATCAACATATTTTCCGGGGAACCAATAATCCAGGCGTAAACCAAAATTAAGAATCATACCGGAAAAGTTTATGTTGTCCTGGGCATAGAAAGAACCGAGTGCCGGATGTACTTTGTAAATATCATTATTCAGACCAAGCTCCCCAACCCAGGGCTGATATATATCAAGGGATTGTATTTCTTGAAATTTAAAATCAAACCCCGCTTTAAATTTATTTTTTTCATCAAAAAAGCTGGTTAAGTCTCCTCTAACTGAAAATTCTTCAACATAATGATCGTGCCAGGTGTAGGGATTGCCAATATCCCAAAAACCATCACCGGGGATTACACCTATAGTATCATTATTTGTATTATAATATTCGATTGGGAAATTAGCTATATCTTTTGGTTCATTATACTGGTACCATTGTTTTCCATTTGCGTCAGCTCTTAAATGCGTGAAAAAATAATTTAATTTCAACTCATAAAATGTTTTGGGATTTAATGTATGCGTTAAGCTCAATGTTTGGTATATGTTGTTGTGAGTATATGTATTTGCACTGTCAAGGATATTCTGGAAATTATATTGATAACCCGGGCTGGGTTCCACATATTCAAGATTTGATTGCAACGACTGTGAATTCTGATTTATGTTAACAGATTGATTGAACGAGTACTGCAATTTAAATGTAGGCGATACTCTGTAAGTTATTTTACCAAGCCAAAACCAATTATTCTCATTTCTTGGCGCAAATTTAGTTCCACCGAAAATTGAAGAGTAAACCTGGTTAGCACTTGCTTTAAATCGTCCCTGTGTTATTCCATCTGTCAGCCCGGTATAGAAGTTAGCAAAGAAATTTATTTCCCCAGGAATTTGTAATCCAAGGTAAGGTAACAAATAAGCTGTTATCGGTTCGGGACCACTAAAGTTTCCTTCTGCAATATCGGTATTGAAGGTATTATATGAATCCGTATTTCCCAAATTATCTCTCTTGTAAGATAGATAACCATGATATGAGCTGCCCCCCTCTCTTGTTCTTACATTCACAACACCGGAAGTAGCTTGTCCAAATTCAGCATTATATCCGCCGGTAATTACGTCAACTTCTTCGATTGCATTAGCAGAAAGCTGAAGCCCGAAGCCTGTTCCAGCCAAAGGATCCTGTACAGACACTCCATCCAGTAGAAATGCATTTTCATACGATCTTCCGCCACGGATATGTATTTCGTTATCTGATTTTACAACACCTGCTTGCTGTGTGACAATATCGTGGATATTATCCAGCATGGCAACATCAATTTCATCCTTAGAAATAGTTCTCTTACTCTGTGTCTCCTCCACATCAAGAAGCGGCTTTTCACCCACGATAACGACATCCTGTCCTAATGTTAATACTGATTCTTCTAGAGGTACATTTATCTGCTTCGTCTTCCCGCCTTCCACTACTGTGCTTGTAAACTGAACAGTTTTATAACCAATAAATGAAACTTCCATATTGTATGTACCTGGATTTATCCCTCTCAGAAGATAGTTTCCACTAACATCACTAGCGGCTCCGTAATAAGTTCCTTTTAGGATAATATTTACGCCCGGTAAAGCTTCACCTGTTTTACTATCCGTCACTTTTCCTGAAATATTCCCGGTTTGTCCAGACAATTGGTACGACAGGGTAATTATTAGGAATAATAAATATCGTTTCCGTATCATTTTAAATTCATTAATAAAGATGCTAATCCTATTCATGGAGTATTGAGTGTTATTTTTACGGAGATAAATTAAAATCGCTGAAGAACACTTTGATTAATAAATTCTTAACACTTCCTGGGATCCCATTTATCCTTTGCATCGGAGCACCAATAAAGAAAATATTCTTACTGCTGCTTTCAAAACCGATGAAACCTTTTAGTTCACCGTTGGGGAAATAGTAAATAGGTGTAACACCTACACTTGTCAGTTTGAATGATCTCACTCTTGCAAACGAACGGCTTGTCAATAAATTAGGATATTGAAGAATATCTGCCGAACCGATAGTTCTATTAACACCAATAGTAGCCGAATAATAACTCGTATCAGCTTCAATAAATGGTAAGAATCCCTGGATTTGTGAAAGATCAATTTCCTGAGGAAACTGCATAGATAAGAACATCTTACCGCCTGCTTCAAGATAGTTTTGAACAGTAACGTTGGCGACATCTAATGATGGATCGTTATCAGTATACCATAATATTGCATCGTACAGTTTAATTGTCTCAAGAAATGTTGTATTTAAATATGGAAGATTCGCCTTTTGCAAATCGAGAATATCAAACTTATCTGGCAAGCCAACACTATCCATCATTGCATTGTAGAAACTTGCTGCGTCATCAACAATTTTGTAATTATCAACGATCAGAAATTTCCCTTTTGGTTTTTTAACAAACCAACTGTGAGATGAATCCGGCAATGTAATCCAACCGGATTTTGCACCTGAAATATCTTCTGCCTGTACAAAAAATCTATTGTTTTCATTAAACATTAAACCTGGAAGTTTAACCGGAGCCATATTATTAGGATTCCCGTCTATCAGAATATCCATCAAGGGAATATTATTCTCAAAATCCTTCGTTCGGAGAGTAATAGTTCTAATTGCGCCATTTATGAAAACTGCACTCGCAGTATCGTTTAGAGCGATTTTAATATTAGTGATTGTCTCATCACCATCAAGGTCTGTAACATTCCACCCAAAGGATATCGCCGGTAATGATGTATCCGGCAGAGAAGAAAGCACGTTCCACGACATGACTGGTGCAGAATTTTTAATTGGCAGCGTTAATATTGCTGGATTTGGATCGATTAAACCTATATCAATATAAGCTTCACCATTATCCCAATTACTGTTATTGTTTAAATCAGTAAATGGTTCGGGTCCAAAATTTATGTTATTCTGATTAATCTGAATATCATATTTACCATTTCCATCATCATCGACTGCGGCAACTCTAAAATTATAGATTGTATCCACAGCACCTATTTTCAATTCGAATAGACTATCATTTTTTGTGGTGAAGGTCCAGCTTATACCATCGAATGAAAAATAAAATCCTAATATCATTCCATCAGGATCATCTCCCGTCCAGTGAATATTTATTTTGCTCGGCTGCTTTGATATGCTGCTGTCAGGCTCTAAAAATATTTTAGTAGTTGGGGGTTTGTTCCTAACCGGATTGTTAGGTATCTCCTCGTAGCATGAAACTAAAACAAATGAAAGAAAAAGTCCAAGTGCAGAAATGAGGACCAGTCTTTTCATTTTTATAAAATGAATAGCATAAGGTGAAAATAATATTGTTCTAATATTCAACAGTTCAACCTAAAAAGTATTTTACAAAACCATCCATAAAAGCATGCGGGTGCTAAACTAAGCTTACACCCTCGGCTTTTTAGCGCATTTTTACTTCAAGAGAATCATTTTCTTTGCCTGGGAAAAATTATCAGACGTAAACAAGTAGAAATATACTCCTGAAGATAGATATGATGCATCAAAGTTTATTTTATGAACACCTGCGCGCTGGACTGCATTAAAAAGATTAGCAACTTCCTGACCGAGAGAATTATAAATCCTAATATTCACTAATCCTTCTTTCGGAAGTGAATAAGATATTACCGTTGAAGGATTGAAAGGATTAGGATAGTTCTGTTCAACAACGAATTTATCCGGTATAGTATTGTCTCCATCATTAATTCCAACCGGCGGAGTGTAACCCACAAAGTCAGTTGTCATTCGTGGGATTAGTTTGTAATAACTGAAAGAGAAATATAAATAGCCGGATAAACTTGCAATTGTAGCACCACTATCAATAATGATTAAAGTTAAATTCCCAGCTAATGAGGCATCCCACATATTGTGATACAAATGATTTCCATCCTGAAGATCAACTCGTACATTTCCCGAACCATCATTAATAAATATTTCGCCAAAATTTCTGTTGCCACCTGATCCTTGATCGGGACCCGCATTACCATCGGCATTTAAATCAGTTACATTCACATTTTCAAATTTTATAAGTACGGATTCCCATTGTTCGGCATCAATTACATTGGAGGCTTTTGTTCCAATGCTTCCGGTCGTTAAAATTTGTGTATTCGGCAAAGAATTATTTGAAGAATGAATAATCAGAGATGAAATACTATCAATTCTCGTAACATCAAAATCTTCTCTGATAACTCCAGTAATCGTTACGTTATCACCTTTTTTAAGACCATATACATCTTGATTAGTATTAGCAGCATTCAACCATATACCGCTCCATGGAGTTTCTCCATCTTGAAGAATGATCCGATTTGAGCTGCTTGGAGCACCATTTCCTGCACTTGAGTACCTTCCAACCGTATCGGCAGTTACTATACCAGAAACTGTAACAGAATAATTATAAAATGCACTTAAACCGCTGCCAAACGGGGAATACTGAACTTCTCTAATTGTAATTGGCCTATTCAGCACAAAATAAAAATATCTGCTTGTGCTTAAGTTAGAGGGATTTGTAATGGACACACCATTTAAGTCGGTGGCTTTTATATAATATTCAACAAGAGCAGAATCTAACGCAACTCCTGGAATCGTACCGGAATAAATACTATCGGTAGTAGTAGTTACCATGTCCAATGAGTCTTGTGCTCCGTCATTCAATCTATAAAATAATTTAACGCTCTGTATATTTGCCTGAACTCCTTTAGCCACACAGCTAACCGTTACAGCCTGATTTGGTGCGGCTATTGCAGCATCTCTTCCAACGCTGGATATAGATGGTGGTATGACTAATGCCGATCCTAAATCATCGGGATATAGTGGAACAAGCCAGTACAACACTCCTGCGGCAGCATCAGACCTCATTGTTAAAATTCCTCGAAGATATGAAAGGTATGTGCCATTCACAGGTGATTGATATGTCGGCCTAATTCCACTCGAATTTGTCTTGAAATAAGTTGATTGTGCATAAACCATCATCGACTTACCGGTACCGTCATTCAATCTGAAATTTCCGGAAGTTGAACCTGTCCCAGTAACTCTGTCCGAAGTTATCAAATTATGACTTGCATCAGCTTTAAACTCAACATAAGTACCCTGATACTTTCTCATCAAATAATTACCCTTTGTTGAACTTGCGAATAAGCTGTCTATCGTTAAAGGAGTAGGATTTGGTCTTTGCGGCAGCACTTCTATTTCTTCAATAGGAACCGGACTGGGAGTAGTTATCAAGACCAATTCAGTTGATTGGAAATATGGAGTTACAACTCCTGTAAATTCATATACTCTTGCAGTATCTGCAAGATCTAATAGTGTTTGCTGTGCAGCTGCACTAGTACTATCTCCCTGATAAACCTGAATTCCACCCCATTCAGGATTATCCTTGTCTTGTATGTAGCAAGCCCAACCTGAACCAACCCAAATTACTGGTCTTCTGTCTCCAACTCCTGGTTGCTCGGAACCAACGAGTGTACGAACAGTTACAACACCTCTCACCCGCACAGTATCTCCAGCTAAAGGTGAAGACGGAAAAAATGGTAATGTGTCTTGATTAGCTATATAATTAATATCATGTAAGGTTACCAGAGGATACGACTGAGCAGCCGTTAACCCTGCAAACAATACAAAATACAGTAGCACTAAATTATTTTTCACAACAACCTCCAATTAGATGAATCATTTAATAATTAAAAATTTGCCTGTTTGAATGTTCCCGGATTTATTGTTTTTTACAGTGAAAAGATAAAGCCCCGTTGCAATAGCTTGATCGCTGTCTGTAATTAAATCCCACGCATGTTCACCACCGGAAAATTGCTGCTTACCATCTCCGGCGTATTGTTCAAACCATCGTATATTACTTCCATTTTGTTCCACATCATGTTCCATTTTCTTAACGATATCACCTGCAAGAGTATACACAGTAATTTCACATTCAGAAGGAAGGTTAAAGAAATATATTTTTCTTAATCTTTCAGCCGAACCATCCCATATCGCATTTCCATAGTAAGGATTTGGATAAACTCCTATCTCTGCATTATCGTTATCATTAGCGGGAGTGCCTGGTAATATACGTTTAACATTTGAGAGAAGACTCGATTCTAATGGATCTAAATTATTTGCAGGATCACCTTTATCAAACGAAGTTACTGTAAATAAGTATTGCCATCCATTTAAGAGATTCGGCACTTCTATCTTATAATAATAATTTGTTGGATCTGCAGGAAACGTTATGGGTTCCCGAAGCTCAATTGAACCAAATCCTGTATTAAAACCTGTAGAACCCGCGCTATCCACTTGATTCATTAATACTAACGAATTAAGAATATCTTGCTTCTCTGTAATATCAAATCCGGATTGTGTTCTATAAACTTTGTAGCCGGCGAAATCTTTTAATCCTGAAATAGGGTCAACCGAACTTTCAGACCTTTTATCCCAATATATTGTGGCTTTATTATTTTCCGGAATCACCTTAACTACTGGTGAAGTAGGCGGGGCTGGAAGAATGTATCTATGAATTTTACCATCTCCAAATATATCTTCACCTGGATCAATTACACCGTCTCTGTTTCTATCATTTCCATGATATGCTCGCAAAGCCCAATCAGCGTTGCTGCATAAATTTATTCGTTGTTCTTCGGTATCAAATGAAGCGGGATCCGTACCATATTTTTTGGCACATACAATAGCAAATACAATGTTCAATGAATCTCCGGGAGCGATACTTTTATAATAACCTCGTGTTATGGTTATCGATCTATTAGCCGGTAATTTTAATGCACCAGGCAGTATCTCTTCACCGAATCTATGGTTGCCTCCAAAATACCCTTGCATCTTACGATATCTAGCGATATCGTCTTGCGGGGTGAAAAAGTCTGCGTCTGTGGTATTGTTGTGGGTCCATGTGTTAAAGTTCGAACTAGGTAGGGTATCATTGTTTCCAATAACGAAAAATTCATCAATTTTGGGAGTTGAACCAAGATACATAATACCGACATAACTATCTGTAAAACCTGGATCGCCATTAGCATCAAACTCATAAGCCATTGCAAGAGAATCAATATAGCCATCTCCTCCATGCAAATAAAAAGCTGAGCCCGATGGTCTGCCAGTTAATTTTGTATTTCTTACAACTGCATCAGTCCATAAACCCACATAAACACTGTCGAGATATTTACTAGAAACGTTTTTAATTGTAAAATTTAGAATTACGAAAAAATCTGCAAATGGAAAATTCCATGAGTATGTTTCCTGGTGCACCGCAATTCCAAATGGATTATGCTCTGGAATTACCTGACCGTTTAAATAAGTTGTATTGGTATCAGAAAAATCCATCAGATAATCTTGGTGAGATATTGCGTTAGGACTGTAATATCTTGAGTCGAGTAGATTTGAGCGTTCGGTTATCTTATCCGCTTGAGCATTAGTGAATTCAAATCCCCCACCTCGACTTGAACTGATAGAGGAAGCATCGATTGCAGCCGTTGTAACAAAGGGGCCAGTCTTACTAGTACTGGTCAAATTATCTTTAGTAAAACCTCCTACCCATAATCCGCCTGCGAATAAATGCTCAATCCCGCTGCTTAGAGGATATTCACAAGAAGGAACATTAGGCCAATTTACCCAACCGCTTCCATACATTCCAAAGTTTGTGACTGAAAGTCCTATATTCCCAACATTTGCAAAACGACTCTCATCAGAAAGCATCTTATTAAATTTTCTTTCATCTGTTTGAGCATAAATCAATACGGAGAAAGAAATTAGATAAATTGAATTGAATGTTAGAAAAGCTTTATTCATTAAACTAGCAGATCGATGTCCTGTAAAATAAGGAGAAAGTAATTTTAATTTTTAAATATCTAATTCTAAATTATGGAATTGACATATAGTTTACAATCAGAACAATGCCCTCGCATGTTCATCTGCGTGATAAGAACTGCGAACAAGTGGAGAAGACTCGACTATTTTGAATCCCATTTTTAGTCCTTCAACTTTGTAGAAGCTAAACTCATCAGGAGTTACGAATCTATCAACCGGTAAATGCACTTTAGTTGGCTGAAGATATTGACCAATTGTTAAAATATCACATCCAGCAGAAACTAAATCATTCATAAGTAAGAGAACTTCATCGATGTCTTCACCAATACCTACCATTATTCCGCTTTTAGTTTTTAACCCTTTTTGTTTGAACCAATTGATCAACTGCAAACTTCTCGTATATTTCGCTTGAGGACGAACGACTGAATATAATCTCGGTACAGTTTCTAGATTATGATTTAATATATCAGGCGGATTCTGCATGATAATCTCAAATGCATCTTCACTTCCCCTAAAGTCGGGAATTAAAGTCTCGATCGTCGTCTGATGCATTCGTTGACGAATTAATCTAATTGTTTCTGAAAATATTGATGCGCCTCCGTCATTAAGCTCATCACGATTTACAGAAGTAATTACAACATGTCTCAAGTTCAATTCTTCAACCGATTCAACTACTCTTTTTGGTTCCTCCAAATCAAGCTTGTTTGGAATCCCAAGCTTCACATTACAAAATCCGCAGCTTCTTGTACATGTATCACCTAGAATCATAAATGTTGCCGTTCGATGATTCCAGCATTCAGCAATATTCGGACATTTGGCTTCCTCACAAACTGTATGAAGATTTTGTTTCCTCATCAACGTTCTTACATCAGAAAAATTATCGCCAGTAGGAAGTTTTACTTTCAGCCAATCCGGTCTTTTCCCAGGAGGAACTTTTTCCTTCTCAATCTTTTCTTTATATGCTCTTTGAAATTGATTAATCATCAGATAAAAAATTATAACATGAAAAATGAATTGATTGAAAATAAGATATTATGTTTAAAAAATAACAGCGGCATCCTTTCTGCAAATTAGATATATTGGATTTAAATAAATCATCTAATTAAAAATAAAAACAGTAAAGGATGCCACAATGAAAAATAGCAAATTGG